>Ga0209543_1000015_pt1 | contig 271484 bp, 258 predicted proteins | sample MesohylFT_FD_187296 | JGI IMG/M metagenome (GOLD analysis project Ga0209543, IMG submission 187296) | Host-associated microbial community of the marine sponge Aplysina aerophoba from Gulf of Piran - sponge mesohyl, lysed by freeze-thaw... | ecosystem: Host-associated > Porifera > Sponge >... | reverse complement strand
CGCCGGGCCATCAGACACAGCCGAATTCCTTGATCCAGCGGGTGTAGTCGTCGAGCACCGGCAGCACGTCGTCGGCTGAGCCGCCGTGGGGGAATCGCAGCACTACCTCGGTGATGCCAATGTCCCGGTAATAGGCCAGCTTTCCCGGGTCGGGGTGGGTGCCGTATGTAACCAGTTCCAGTTCATCGAGGCTGCGGCCGGCGACGCCCATCGTCTCGCCCAGTTCAGCCAGGGCCGACCGCATGCCCGCTCCGCCGATGGGCATCCACCCATCGCCGAACTCGGCGATGTGGGCGAACGTGGTCGGCCCGGGGGCCGCGCCGATGATGGTGCGGATGCGGGGCTGCTGGACCGGCTTGGGCCAGCACCACGAGGGTTCCATGTTGACGAACTCGCCATGGAACTCGGCGATCTCGTTCCCCCATAGTGCCTGGGCGCAAAGCATGTGCTCGCGCACTAGCGCTCGGCGCCGAGATACGTCGATGCCGTGGTTCTCCATCTCTTCGTAGTTCCACCCGTAGCCAATGCCCAACACCAGTCGGCCTCCGCTGATCCAGTCGAGGGTGGCGCACTGCTTGGCGAAGGCAATCGGGTCGTGTTGAGCGGGCAGCGCCACTCCTACTCCCAGACCGACGGTGTTGGTGGCTTGGGCGCAGGCGGCCAGGGCGATATATGGGTCCAGCGTCCGGAAATAGGTCTCGGACAGCTCGTCGGTGCCGGTGGGAGGCGGAGTGCGCCGACTGGTGGGGATATGGGTGTGCTCAGGCAGGTAGATGCAGGCGTACCCTCGGGCTTCTGCTTCCTGGGCTAGCTGTACAGGCGACATGGACCGGTCGGTGGTTTGCATCATCACCCCGAATCTCATGGCTAGAGCGTATGTCGCGTTGGCTATTCCCGTGTTTGGCAAGGTCTGGGTGGCTCTTGCCAGCACATACTCTGCTTTGGCTGCCTGTTTCGCTGCTGGCAGGGGTACTCTCAGGGCCACCTCATGAGACGCCAATCTGAGATCCGGCTGATCGCCACCACCGAGGTGCCCACCAGTTGGGGCCGGTTCACCTGCCACGCCTTCCAGTCGCTCGACGACGGCGAGGAGCATGTGGCGTTCGCCCTCGGCGATGTGGCCGCGGCCGACGAAGTGCTGGTACGGGTTCACAGCGAGTGCCTCACCGGTGACGTGTTCGGGTCGTGGCGCTGCGACTGCGGGGCCCAACTACACGCGGCTATGGACGCCATCGCCGCCGGTGGCACCGGCGTGCTGGTTTATCTGCGGGGCCACGAGGGTCGGGGCATCGGCATCGGCCACAAGGTGCGGGCCTACGCCCTTCAAGACCAGGGGCGGGACACGGTAGACGCCAATCTGGAACTGGGTCTGCCGGTGGACGACCGCACCTACGGCATCGGCGCGGCCATCTTGGCCGAACTCGGGGTCCAGCGGGTGGCGCTGATGACCAACAACCCCACCAAGCACGACGGTTTAGCCTCCTTCGGCCTGGAGATCGCCCGTCGGGTTCCCTTAGAGGTCTCTCCTCGAACCGAGAACGTGGATTACCTCCGCACCAAACAACAACGCCTCGGCCATCTGCTCAACTTGGGTTAGTGGTTCACTCGCCCGTCTAGTAATCAGCCGACAAGAGTGAGGCCGCCTCGGGATCGAGGACTACAGAAACCTCGCCATGTAGTTGAAGGGCCGAGGCTGGAACTTCGGTTGTCACTGGTCCTTCAAGGGCATCTCGGATCGGGCGGGACTTGTGCGCCCCCTGGGCCACCAGGAGGATGTGTTTTGCTTGCAGGATGGTCCCTATCCCCTGGGTAATGGCCTGGAGGGGAACATGTTCATCGGAATCGAGAAGCGGGCGTTGTCCCGCCGCGTTGCCTGGCTGAGCTCGACAACTCTCGTTTCCGCATCTAGTGGCGTGCCCGGTTCGTTGAAGGCGATATGGCCATTGCCCCCGATCCCGAGGAGTTGGATATCGAGGCGAGCGGCGCGCACCAGGCTGTCGTAGCGCCGGGCCTCTTTGTTGAGGTCAGGGGCTCGGCAATCGGGGGCAAATGTTGCCTCACTCCGCAGATCGACAAGATCAGCGAAACTCCTCATGACGACGTTTCGGTAGGCCTGGGGATGCTCGGCATCGAGTCCGATGTACTCGTCCAGCAGATAGACCGTCGTCTTCGAAAAACTCAGTGAACCATTCAGGCAACGGTTGACCAGCGATCTGTAGATGCCGACCATCGTGCTGCCAGTGGCAAGTCCAATGCTCGGAAAGGGGTTTGTCCGGAGAGCCTCCTCCACGATGTCGGCTGCCCTCTCGGCCGCGGCGGCGGCGCTAGCGGCGAGGTGAACGCGCACCGGTGGTCTCGGCGCTTACCCAGTACCGCGTGCACCGGTGATGAACGACACCAGGTCATCTTTGGTGACATCGGGCACGTCGACTTCGGCACACTTCCGACCCTGGTAGAGCACGATCGCCTGATCGCAGACCGCCAGCACTCTGTCCATATTGTGGGTGATGAGCAAGACCGCCACCCCCTGGTCACGCATGTTGGCAATGAGGTCTAGAACTCGCTGGGTCTGCTCTACGCCGAGAGCTGCAGCCGGCTCGTCGAGCAGTACGATCTTCTGGCCCCAAGCCACCGCTCGGCCAATGGCGACCGCTTGGCGCTGTCCACCGGATAGCGAGCCCACTGAGCGGCGCAGCGACGGGATCCGGATGTCGAGGCCTGACAGCGTGGCCGCGCATTCCTCGCGCATACGCCGCTTGTCGAGCAGGCCGATGCGCTCACCCAGCCATCCGCCTCGGGTCTTCTCCCGATTCAAGAAGAGGTTTTCCGCCACATCGAGCGGATCTATGACCGACAGGGCTTGGTGAACTGTCTCGATGCCCAGCTCTCGCGCATGGCGTGAGGAGTTGATGCGATGCTCGGTACCCTCGACGAAGATGCTGCCCGCGTCAGGCTGATAGATGCCGGCAAGGCACTTCACCATCGTTGACTTGCCAGCGCCGTTATCGCCCAAGAGCGCGGTGACTCGACCATGGTGCAATTCGATGGATACGTCCTTGAGGGCTTGCACGGCCCGGAACGACTTCGAGATTCCAACAGCAGCCAGCGCGGGAGTCGTGCTCATCGGCTGCCCTCCCAGTTCACAGGATTGCCCAGCACATCCCAGATACCGGCGACCGACGGGGCTCCAGACCGCACACCGGCCACCCCAGCGACAAATGCCCTGGTCACGAAGGCCTGGATGCGGAAGCCGAATACCACCGTGTCGCCCTCGCTGACGGTGCGATCCGACTCGGGGCTCAGTCTGGCGTAATAGTCGATGGCCGCAGGGTCGGGCATGTCCACAGGAATGGGCTTGGTGGCCGCTTCGCTGGGATCGCGGGCCACCACAGCAGTGGTCTGGTAGTCCCCGAAGACCGGGTCGATGTAGAGACCCCCGCCGAAGCAGAATGGCGTGCCCTGGTGGATGTGGGCGATCTCGCTGACGTAGCACACCGCGGGCTGCTCAGGCAGGTCGTCCACCACATGCAGTGGAGTGGTTCCGGTGAGCCCGTGCCCCGGCTCCACTTGGGTGGCGCCTGCCTCCGCCAGCTGGGCCAGCACCGCGGTGGACGTCGTGCCCGGGGCGTTGATCTGGAGGCTCTCCTGGTCTTCGCCGAGGTATTGCCGGGCAGACTCCGCGGCCCGGGCCAGGGTTGCCAGGTTGGGAGTGGTTCGGGCGCGGCCGGTAGCCGGGTCGAACAGCAGCGCCGGAAACGTGGTGAGTCCTGCGAAACGGGCTCCTGGCAGCCCGGCGATGTGGGCGATCATCGCGGGCAGATCTTCGAGCGGTATGCCCCCTTCGTGGCCTGGGTAGAACTCATCGCCGGGAGCAAAGACCCGTACCAGCAGATCCTGGACCCGTCCGAGGCGGGATGCGGCGGCCGACGCCTCTGCCGCCTTGTTGGGCGAGAACACGGTCCAGTAGTCGGGATGCATGGCCATGGCCTCACCGGTTTCCCCCGCAGCTATCTGCACGAGATGCCCGATATGTCCGAGGTTGTGCCCGTTGGCGGATATGGGCCGGGCGCAGGCCATGTCCACAGCTACATAGCCGTCCACCCCGGCACCGCTGATGGCATCGAGGACGCCTGGCGCTCTACCAAGCTGTTTGGTCATGGCGTACACCGTCAATCCCAGCTTCTTGGCCTCATCCATGAGGTGCGAGGTGTTGGCCGCAATGGCATCGAGGTCGACGGCGTAGCTGTTGGCCGGGATGGCGCCGGCCTGGTGTAGCGCCACCACCGCTTGAGGGAAGGCCGGATTCTTGCGCAGCAGCGATTGCAGGAACACGGTCAGCTCTCCTTGGCTTCTCTCATGCTCAGCGCCACGGCCAAGATGATGATCACTCCTCGGGCAATGCGCTGATCGGCTACTTCCAGTCCCATGAGGATCAGACCGTTGTTGAGCATGGCCATGATGAGGGCGCCGGTGACGGCCCCGATTACCGAAGCCCTCCCTCCGAACAGGTTGGTCCCGCCGATCACCACCGCGGCGATCACGGTGAGCAAGTAGTCCTCTCCGAGGTCGTGTCGACCGATGCTGAGCCGGCCAGCGAGGAGCACCCCGGCGAAGCCCGCCGCGGTGGCGCTGGCCACCAGCGCTGAGATCTTCACTCGGGCGGTATTGATCCCAACTGCGTTGGCCGCGTCGCGGTCGGCGCCGGTGGACAACACGTGGCGTCCCCAGCGCAGGTGGTGCAGGGCGATGTGACCAAGGCCGCCGACAACGATGATCCAGATGAGCAGCGAAGACACCGGACCGAGCCCTCCGGCGCCGAACAGTCCGCTGAATCTGTCGTTACGGATGGGCAGCGACTGCAAGTCATTCCAGTTGCGGGCAATCCCACTGATGATGCCCAGCATGCCCAGCGTGACCAGGAATGACGGGATTCTCACCTTCACCGTGATCAGTCCGTTCACGAGACCGACGAGTACTGATGCTCCCAAGGCCGCCAGCAGGCCGACCAGGAATCCATGGTTCCCCACCATTTCCGCGGCCACGAGCGATGAGAGCGCCACCACTGAGCCAACCGAGAGATCGATCTCTCCTGCGGCCAGGGCGAAGGCCATCCCAACCGCCATGACCGCGATGGGGGCCGCTTGCCGGCCGATATTGAGCAGATTGGAGGAGCTGAGGAAACCGTCGTCGTGCAGGATGATGCTGAACGTCGCCAGAATCAGCGCGAAAGCAAAGTAGACGACGAACCGGCGGAGTCCGCCGTCATGTCTGTAGCGGTCGATCCAGGCCTCGACCGGGGAGGGGAGCCCGGTCGAGGCCTGTCTCTGGATCGATCTCCTGGTCACCAGTCCAGGTTTAGCCGCCGAGGGCGTCTAGCACCTGTTGTGGTGGATCAGCGGCTAGCGACACCCTGTATGCCTCCACGATGTTGTCGGCGGTTACCTCTATGGCAGGTACAACCACGAAGGGTGGCGCTTCCTTCCCGAGCAGGCCGTAGGCGCCCTCGGTGGCCATCGTGCGGCCGATTTCGTAGGCCTCGTCGGCGGCGATTCCCACGATGTTGCCGCCTTCCACGAGGTCGAGGGAAACGTTGGTGTCCAGGTCCATGGTCACCACGGCCACATCGCTGGCGCCCACCGCCCGCAGCGCGGCCAGCACGCCATCGGCCGGGCCGGCCGACCACGGGGCGTAGATGCCATCGAGGCCGGGATTGCGGGTGAGCATGGTGGAGGCGATGTCCTCCGCGTCTGCCGGGTTGGCTAGGCCTTGCTCAGCCACGATCTGGATTCCGGGGAAGTTGATCTCGATCCAGGCATTGAACGCCTGGTCGCGCTGATTGGTCACGTAGAACGGGGCGTCGTGGAAGATGAAGCCAATCTCGCCTTCACCGCCGAGCGCATTGCCGAGCAGGTTGGCCGCGGCTATGCCCATTGCGGCCAGGTCGTCGGTCACCACTCCAACGAACTCCTCGCCTTGCGTATACCCCTCGGGAGTGGTCGACAAGAAGACGAGCTGAACGCCAGCGTCTACGGCGGGCCGGAAGCCCTCTGCCGCGGAGACCGGGTCGATCGTGAGGCTGAGGATGATGTCGGGGCTCAGCGCCATCGCGGTTTCGACGTCGTTGGCCTGTTGGGCAGCGTCGAAACCGGCTTCGGTTTCAACCACCACCTCGATGCCCATCTCGGAGAAGGCGTCTCGTGCCCCCTGGCTCACCGCATCGGTGAACGCGCCGGAGATGTGCCAGAGAAGGGCGGCGGTATGGCCGCCTTCCTGTATCTGGGCCAGTTCGTCTGCAGTTAGGACAATCTCGCCTGATGGACTGGCCGTCTCGCCGTTCGGGCCCTGGGTAACCGGGGCGTCCCTGGCTGGGGCCTCTTCTTCGATGGGCTCCGGCTCGGGCGTGGGCTCAGGGGCAGGCTCGTCAGGCGGTTCGGGAGCCGCGGTGGGCGCGGCGGTAGCCGGCGCAGCCGGGGCTTCGCTCTCGCTGTCGTCGTCGTTGCCGCAAGCTGCGGCCAACAGAACGAAGACAGCAAGCAAGGCGCTGAGTGCGAGCCATCTCGATCTCTTGTGTGGGTGCATGATTTTCTCCTTCGTTAGGTGGTTGGGGCTGGTTCGAGTCCGCACCAAGACGCCACGAAATGGGCCAGGGTGCGGGTGGCGGCTATGAGTTCGTCGATCTCAACGTGTTCGAACGGGGTGTGGGCGTTCGATATGTCTCCGGGGGCGAAGTAAACGCCCGGGACACCTCGCGACGCGAGGAATGACTTCTCTGACCAGAACGGAGCGGCTTCGATCCGGGGTGCATCGCCCGTTACCGCAGAAATGGACTCTCCCAGGGCCTGCACCGCGGCATGGTCGGTGGGGATCTCGTCTGGAGTGCCGCCCACCGGGTGGTCGCGCGGGGCGGAGAACTCTACCGAAGCCTCTACATCGTGATCTGAGGCCACTTGGGCTGCGATGTCTCGGATGGCGTCCGCCGCGGCATCGAGGCTCTCTTCGGGGAGGACCTTGCGGATCAGAGACAGGTTGAACTGTCCAGGCACGGCAATGCTCCCCCCAGAGTTGACCTCGGTGACCAGCAGGAATGCCGGGCCGATCAGAGGGTGTTGGGGCTGGGCGCGCAGATCATCAGAGTGCTTCCACAGTGCAGACAAAAGGCGGTGACCGGCTTGGAGCGCGTCCACGCCGAGCTCAGGCCGCCCAAAATAGGCCGATTGCCCGGTCAGAGTGATTTGGGCGATGAGAAAGCCCATTTGAGCGGTGTAGATGGCCGAGGTTGTGGGTTCGGTATAGACGAGGAAGTCGGGAGGCTGGTCTTGCGGGATCACTCCGTCGGCGATGGCGGCCTTCATCCCGGCCGAGACGCCGCTGCCGGGCTGGCCCGACTCCTCGTCGCAGACGAACAGCGCAGTAACGCGGCCCTTCGGCTGGCAGCCAGTTCGACCGATTGCTCGGAGGGCCTCAAGAATGGCGCAGATTCCTGCTTTCTGATCGGCGGCCCCCCGACCCCAGATCGCGCGGTCGATGATCTGGGCCGAATAGGGATCGGCCCGATCGGTCCCCGCCCAGTGCGCCTTCCAGTCGTCGGCATGCACGGTGTCGAGATGTCCGGCCAGAACCAATGAGGGCCTCTCCAGCCCGGTGCTGGCGTAGACATTTGGCCGATCATCGGCGCAGGCGGAGAGATGCACTTCTTCCCAAGTCCCATCTTGGAGTTGCCCATGCACCCAGTGGGCGAATTCCCCCTCATGGGGAGTCACGCTGGGGATGCGGACGGCCTCTTGGACGAGTTCGACAAGTCCGTCGGGGTTGACGGCATCGGCAACGGCTTTGGGGGTCACCGCTGGCTCCCGAGGGTGTCGGTGACCAGCGACTCGTGCAGCTCGTCGAGCGCCCAAGATACAGCTCCAAGGAATGTGGCACGCCGCCCGAGCGTCGAGGCAGAGATTTCCACCGGTTGGGAGTGCCGTCTATACAGTTCGGCGTTTACTGCCTCCACGAACACCTGATTGGCCCCCACGCCGCCGCCGAACACGATCCGCTCTGGGTCGATGATCAAGCACAACTGCATAATCGCAGTCGCCATGGCTGACGCCGCGTTCTCCAAGACATGGACGGCTGCCGGATCGCCTTGAGCGGCTGCGTCGAAGATCTCCGGTACATCGGCGCTGCCATGCAACTCTGTCGGGTGTCCGGACTCAGCGGCCTTGCCGAATTGCTTGCGGATAGCCGGTGCCGATGAGACGTCTTCCAGGATGAGAGGCGAATCGGAATCGGCGGAGGAGTCGTGTAGCACCAGCGAGCCGACCTCTCCAGCTGCTCCAGTGCCGCCGCGGTACAGCTCTCCACCAACGATGATGCCCATACCTATTCCTGTGCCGATAGAGATGGCTGCAAAGTTGGTCTGGTCGATGTCCAGGTCCGCCTCGGCTAGAGCAGCCAGATTCACGTCGTTGTCCACGTGGACTTCCATGTCGAGCAGCTCTTCGAGATTCGCTCGAACCCGCAGCCCCTCAAAGCCGGGCAGATTCAGAGCCTGTTCGACACTGTCTGAATGCGGGCGGTAGATGCCGGGGACGCCGACGCAAGCCGATCCGGCCTGCCCTCCGATCTCCGACAGCATCTGACGGGCCGTTTCCGCTACGCGGTTCAGCGCTGTCTCAGCGTTCGGGCCGGTCTCCAGCTCCTGCTCGGCGACCACTGTTCCAAGGAGATTGGCCACGCCGACGATGATTTTGGTGGCGCCGACATCGGCCGCCACAACGAAACCTGCCTCCGGAACGAACTCGTAAAGCATGGCCGGCCTGCCCACGTTTCCGGTTGTGGTTGGCACTGGGGACAAGCGGATGAGCCCCGAGGCCTCCAGATCTGCCACCAGATTTGAGACCGTCGGCTTGGACAACCCGGTGACGCGAGCAATGTCTGCCCTCGAGATTCCCTGGGGAGCGGCGTCGAACATGGCATCGACGATGCGCTGCCCGTTTAGCAGCCTGAGCAAACGTGAATCAGAGGCCCCTCGCACTAGTTTGTAAGCATAACTAACAAATAAAGTGACCGCAATAGCCTTAACCTGGGATTTCCGGTCCGAATCAGTTATCCGATGCGATTATGCAGGTACGACTGACGGTCAGCAGAAAGCGGGGGCGATGTGCTGGGCGAAGTTGCGCATCCAGGTTTCTTTGTCCTCCATGAACTGGGCCAACACCATCTTGTTCACGCCCCGCTCGGCCAACTCGGTCAATCGGTCGATGCAGTATTCGGGCGGGCCGGCGATGGTGCCCCGGCTGGCCAGGAACTCGGTCAGGCCGTGCTTGTCGGCCAGCCCGGCATTCACGTTGGCACCGTCGGCAAAGGCGTGGTGGCGGCTGTCGTACTCGGCCATCATGGCCGCCACCTTGGGCTTGATGTCTTCGGGCAGGCCCTTGCCGTCCATGTGAAACCGGTACACGTGGTTGGCGGTACCCGCGATCAAGAACTTGATCTGCTCCAAGCCAGCCTCCTCTGACTCGGCAAAGAGCAGGTTGGCGAACCACCACACCTCGACCTCGTCGGGGTTCCGGCCCACTGAACGGGCTCCTTCGGCGATGTTGCCCAGAACGATCTCGCACACGTCGGCGGGCAGGCTGTTGGACAGGATCACCCCGTCGGCGATCTGGCCGGCCATGTACTGGGTTCGGGGCCCTTCGGCGGCGATCCACACCGGGACGGGGGCGGGACCCCAGCGCATGTGCAGATCCTTGCCCTTCCAGTGGGCCGCCTGCCGGTTGCTGAGCGCTTTGACCGCTGCTGTGTAATCCCGGAGATAGTCCACTGTGGCCGGCTGCTCGCCGATGTTGAGCAGTGCGCTGTCGCCCGAGGCGATCCCATAGCGGAATCGCCCTCCGGAAATCTGCTGGAGGGCCATAGCGGTGGACGCGGCCGCGGCCGGGTGGCGGGTAACTGGGTTGGTGACGGTGGTGGCCAGCATGGCGTTCTCGGTGTTATTGGCGGCCACCGTGAGGGTCATGAACGGATCGGCCCACAGCGACTGGGAGTCGCCGGCCACGACCATGGAGAATCCGCTGCCTTCAACTCGACGGGCCCATTCCCCGTAGGTCGACAGGTCCTCAGGGACCTTCCCGGTACCGAATGCAATGGAAGCGCTCATGGCCCGAGGATAGAGGTTGCCCGCCACCCCCGTCGCTCGCCATGCTCCTCGCTCGCCGCCCCCGTCGCTCGCCTACCATCATGGCGGTGCCCGAGGCTCCCCCGATCGACTTCAGCTCACCCTTGTCGCTGAGCGCGCAGTTGGGCCGGGCATTGGACGCGGTACCTGACAAGGATGCGTTGGTAGGGGCCAGCAGACGGCTGACTTATGCCGAGCTGGCCGATGAGGTCTCAAGGGCGGCCACGGTATTGGACGGGCTTGGGGTGCGAGCCGGCGATCGGGTGGCGGTTTCGCTGCCCAACGACATAGATGTCGTGGTGGCTTTCTTGGGCATCTGGGCCCGAGGCGCAATCTTTGTCGGAGTCCACACCGTGTTGGCCCCACCCGAGAAGCGCCATTTGATCAACGACTGCCAGCCTTCCCTGTATCTGACCTCCGACTCATCCGAACAAGCGGGCACCCCCCGCGTGATTGGCCTAGACGAGTGGCGGTCTCGTCTGGCTGATGCCGAGCCCATGAATCGTTGGCCTGAAATCGATCCAACGGCGGTCGCAGCAATCGCCTACACCTCTGGCACCACCGGCAACCCCAAAGGGGTGATGCACAGTCAGCACAATGCCCTGTTGCCCGGGGCGGTGGCCGTCGCCAGGGGCAGCTACGACGCCTACGACGTCTTCCTGTGCGTCCAGCCGCTGACGATCCTGAACCTTCAAGTGCTCAACCCCCTGACCACAATCCAGGCTCACGCCACTTGCGCCGTCGCCGACCACCACGACCCGGTATCGCTGGCTCGCTGGATCATGCAGGAGGGCGTCACTCACTTTGCGGTGGTGCCCACAGTGGCCTACGACCTGCTGACCCATCCCGATGTACACCCCCATGATCTAGCCACCCTCACAAAGCCTCGAGTGGGGGGCGCGGGTATGCCCGAACCAATCAAGTTGTTGTTCGAAGAGCGCTTCGGAGCCAAGCCCGCCACCAGCTATGCCCTCACCGAGGGACCGACTCTGGTGGCTCGCCAAGACCCCGACCGGCCGATCATCGAGGGGAGTTGCGGGCGGCCGCTGCCCCACATCGAGGTGCAGGTGCTCGGCGACGATGACCAACCCGTGCCGACCGGAGAAGTGGGGGAGATCTGCTTCGGCCCCCGCCGGGACGGCCCCTGGGCCGGGGTGTACCGCACCATGCTGGGCTACTGGGGTCTCCCTGAATTGTCAACCGAGACTCTGCGAGGCGGCATGGTCCACTCCGGCGACCTGGGCCGGTTTGACGCCCATGGCGAGCTGTACATCGTGGAGCGCCGAAGCCAGCTCATCATCCGAGGGGGCAACAACATCTATCCCGCCGAGATCGAGCGGGTGCTGGGGGCCGACAGCCGGGTGGCCGAATGCTGTGTGGTGGGCCGGACCGACGAACGCCTCGGCGAGGTGGTGGTGGCCTTCGTACAGCCAGCCATTGGCGTCGAAGTGACGGCAGAAGACTTACTCGCCCTGTGTCGGGCCAATCTGGCCTCGTTCAAGGTTCCCAGTGAGGTCTGCTTTGTGGAATCCTTCCCCCGCAGCCCTCTGGGCAAAATTGCCAGATCCCAAGTGCAAACAATGGCCAAAGGCTGAGAGTACGGAGGCACAGATGAGCGAGGAACAGAGATCAGATTCGGACGCAGCCGACTACGAGGATGTGACCGGGTGGTGGCTGGACTCCGACGACGAGGAGGCCATGCTGGCGGCCCAGACCGAATGCACCTTCATCTGGGCCAACAAAGAGGGGTGGCCGGTGGGGGTCATCATGAGCTTCATCTGGCGCCAAGGGCGGTTCTGGCTGACCGCCAGCAGCCAGCGGGCCCGCATCGCCGCGGTGCGCCGAGACCCTCGGGTGTGCATCGTGGTGACCAGCACCGGTGCCGCCGGGGTGCCCCGCAGGCAGACGGTTACCTACAAGGGCATCTGCCGCCTCCACGATGACGTCGAGACCAAAGCCTGGTTCTACCCCGATCTGGCCGCCGCCCTGCATCCCGACGAGGAGATGCAGCGCCACTTCACCCGGTTCTTGGACACGCCTCGCAGAGTGATACTCGAGGTGGAGCCCACCCAGCGCATCTCCTTCGACGGCACCAAGCAGACGGCCGATACCGCGGCGTGGATCGACGACAACCGCTGAATTCAGCCGCCTCGGAGTCTTAGCTGCTGGTCAGCTCAGACCGCCGCCGGCGGGCGGAGGCGGTCGGCAAAGGCCCGGGTGAGGCGGTCGAGAATACTGGCCAGCAGCACAATGGCGATGCCAGCCTCGAAGCCCCGGCCCACTGCGTCGCTTCGCCGCAGGCCCCTCACGGCTTCCAAACCCAGCCCGCCGCCTCCGACGAGTCCGGCGATCACGACCATGGCCAAGATGAGCATGATCACCTGGTTTACCGCCACCATTAGCTCAGGAGCGGCCAGCGGCATCTCCACCCGTCTTAGGCGCTGGCCGCGGGTTGCGCCGAAGCTCTCCGCCGCCTCATGTATCTCGGCGGGCACCCGGCGAAGCCCGAGGTCGGTGTAGTGGACCGCGGCGGGCAGGGCGTAGATCACCGAGGCGATGATGCCGGGGATGCGTCCCACGTGGAAAAGGGTGATCACCGGCACCAGCAGCACGAAGCTGGGGATGGTCTGGAAGAAGTCCAGCACCGGTTTGAGGGCGGTGCGGAGCAGATCGTTGTGAGAAGTCATGATGCCCACCGGAATCCCTATCGCCAAAGTGGCGACAACACCGACGATGGTCTGGGCCAGCGTGTCCATGGACAGCTCCCACATGCCCAAGAATCCAATGGCGAACAGCGCCGCCCCGATGCCTATGGCCAGGCGGATTCCCCGGGCCCACAGGCCGAGCACCATCCCGATCCCGATCATGGCCGGCCATGGAATGTCGGCTGAGAGCAGCTCGCGCAGCGGGGTCACGAACTCCAGGGTGACGAAGTCGCTGAACGGGCCGGTGCCGATACCCGAGTCACCTATGTCGTAGAGATTGTCGCGGGCCCAATCGGTTGCGTCGTTAACATACGGGGCAAATTGCCAGTTCAGGGACTCAGGGAACTCGTTTTGGCCGAGAATGCCCCCGACCACCGCAACCACTGAGACCGCTGCGCCCAGCCATCGCATAGCCCGGGCATCTCGACCGGGATCGGCGGTGGCAATCCCAGTGGAGAAGCGGTCCAACACGATGGCCATGATCACGATGGCGATGCCGGCCTCCGACGCTCTTCCCACATCGATGTTCTGCATGGACCGCAGCACCACTTGGCCTAGGCCGCCAGCACCGATGAAAGCGGCGATGACCACCATGCTCATGGCCAGCATGGTGGTTTGGTTCATTCCGGCGAAGATGGCCGGACGGGCTTGAGGGAGCCGCACCAACCGGAGAGTCTGACGCTCGGTGGCCCCGAACATCTCCGACGCCTCGACGGTGACTTGGGGCACGGTGCGCAGACCCACCTCGGTGAGCCGCACCACCGGCGCCAGGGCGAAAATCACCGTGGAGATCAAGGCCGGGACCCGTCCAAAGCCGAACAAAAGCACGAAGGGGATGAGGTAGACGAACCCCGGCATGGTCTGCATGGCATCCAGAGTGGGACGCACAACCCGAGCCACCGACTCGTTGCGCCAGGCCGCAATGCCCAGTGGGATGCCGATTACCACCGAGATGAGCACCGACACGCTCATCAATGCCAGCGTGGCGAAGGACTCTGCCCAGAGATCGATAACTCCGATTAGCGCAACGCCGGCCAGGCCCAGCGCTCCGGCGAACCGTCCCCTGGTCCACCACAGGCCCAGTCCGGTGACCAGCGGGTAGGAGAACCACGGGAACCACTTGAGGATGGACTCCAATCGTCGGATGCCCCAGTCGATGGCGTCGGTGATCGGATTCAAAAAGACGGTGTACAGCCAGTGGGAGGTCTGGTTGTTGATCAGCCACCGCCGGGCTCGGTCAATGGGATCGGCCAGCCCGATGTCCCAGGAATCGGGGAAGATCCCGAAATTGGTGAACAGCTGGAACACCAAGACCAGCACCACGATTGTGCTTGCGGCCAAGATGAAGCGGGCTAGACGGTGCTCAGAGCCAGTGCGAAGCCCGGCGGCTTTGGTGCGAACCTCGTCTACCGCCGTCATCCGCGGTTCTCAGAGATCACGCTGGCGACATCGTCTCCTTGGAGAAGCCCCACCGGTGTGTTCTGCTCGTCGCAAACCACTACGGGGTTGGTGGAACCGAGTAAATGGGGGAGAGCGTCCTCCAGCGGCGTGGTCTCCGAGACTTGGGGCCAGTCAGGACTGACGCCCCTCCCGTCGAGGGGCTGCATCAATGAGCACGCCTGTAGCACTTTGGCTACCGGGGCATCCTGGGTGAATGCCCGCACGTAGTCGTCAGCCGGCTCGGTGAGGATCTCCACCGGGGTGCCTACCTGGACAAAGGCCCCGTCGTTCATTATGGCGATCCGGTCGGCCAGCTTCAGCGCCTCGGCGAAGTCGTGGGTGATGAACACCAGCGTCCGCTGCAACTTGAGCTGGAGGTCGATTAGCTCGTCTTGCATGTCCCGGCGAATGAGCGGGTCGAGGGCCGAGAACGGCTCGTCGAAGAACAGCACCTCGGGGTCGACGGCCAGGGCTCTGGCCAGCCCCACTCGCTGCTGCATACCGCCGCTGAGCTGCTGGGGGTAGTGGTCGCCCCAGCCCTCCAAGCCGACCGTGTCGAGCAGCTCCTGGGCCCGCTCATGCCTTTCTTGGCGCTCTATCCCCTGTACCTCGAGCCCATAGGCCACGTTGTCGACCACCTTGCGATGGGGGAACAGCCCGAAGTGCTGGAACACCATCGCCATCTTCTGGCGGCGCAGGTCACGCAGGGTGGCGCTGTCGGCCCGGGTGAGCTCGGTGCCGCAAACCTCGACCCGCCCCTCAGAGGGCTCAACCAAATGGGAGACGCATCGGATGAGGGTGGATTTGCCCGAACCCGACAGGCCCATCACCACAAACGTCTCGCCCGGAGCCACATCGAAGCTGATGTCTCGCACCGCAACCACGCTGCCGGTTGCTGTCTGGATCTCCTCCCGGGATGCGCCGTTCTTGGCCATTGCCTGCGCCTCACTGACCTTGCGCCCAAAGACCTTCCACACGCCCTCGACGCTCACCTGGGCTGATTGGCTGGCTGTGTCCATCGACGCTCCCGGTTCCCGACTTTACCGTCCGAACAGACGGGTATCGGTTTGGGCTACCCTGACCTGTCGATGGGAGCGGCAGGCGAGCGGCCCAGGAATCTGCCGGTGCAGGAGCGGGCCGTGCTTACCCGCGACCGGATTCTGCAAGCGGCCGCCGAGGTGATCACCCAGGAGGGCGTTTCGTCGCTGACCCTCGACAAAGTGGCGGCCCGGGCCGGGGTGAGCAAGGGCGGCTTCCTCTACCACTTCGGCTCCAAAGACGCCCTGATCATCGGATTGCTCAATCAGGTGATGGGAGTTCTCGACAACGAGCTCAACGTGCTGGCCGACGGCATCGATGTCGGCCAGGGAGCGTTCGCCCTGGCCTATCTCGACTACGTGCGGGAGCCGACCAAGGCGGCCACCGACACCGCAGTGTCGATCCTGGCCGCGGCCGCCGTGGACGATGACCTGCTGGACAGCACGCGGGCCACCTTTCGGCGCTGGCAAGACCGGCTGTGCCAAGACGACGGGCTCGACGATGTGGAGGCGCTGCTGGCTCGGATCGTCGGCGACGGGCTCTGGCTCATCGACCTGTTCGGACTGGCACCGCCCACCGCGGAGGAACGCAGCAAAGTTATCGACCTGGTTTCCAACCTGATTTCAGATCATGGAGCGGCACGGGACCTGATCGGCTCAGCCGAATAGACCGGGGCATCCTGGGGGGCCAGGGGCTGGCTGCCCAAGATGAGGTCAGCCGCCTTCTCCGCAATCATCATCACCGGCGCGTAGATATTTCCGTTGGTGACGGTGGGCATCACTGAGGCGTCCACCACCATCAGGCCTTCGGTTCCGTGAACTTGCATGGTCGCAGGATCGACTACCGATTGGACATCGGTTCCCAAGCGTGCGGTGCCCGAGGGGTGCAAAGCGGTCTCCGCGTCGCGGGCCACCCAGTCCATAATCCCGTCGTCGGTTGTGATCCCGGGACCAGGGGATAATTCGCCGGCGTTGTAGGGGGCGAACGCCGGCTGGCTCATGATGTGGCGGGTCACCCGGATGGTCTCCACCCACTCGCGCCGATCCTGTGGCGTGGAGAGGTAGTTGAACTGGATGGCTGGCTTGACCCTGGGGTCTCGAGACTTGATCCGGAGATGGCCCCGGGAGTCCGAGTACATGGGTCCGACGTGGACTTGGTAGCCGTGTCCGCTGCTCGGCGCTGAGCCGTCGTAGCGGATGGCCAGGGGCAAGAAGTGGATCATGAGGTTCGGGTAGGTCTCTTCGGGGTTGGAGCGAACGAAACCGCCGCCTTCGAAGTGGTTCGTGGCTCCCGGCCCCTTGCGGGCTAGCCATTGCAGGCCGATCCACGGGCGGCGCCACAGCTTGAGGTGGGGCTGCATCGACACTGGTTTGCTTGAGGCGTACTGGATATACACCTCCAGGTGGTCTTGAAGGTTCTCCCCCACACCGGGCCGGTCGGCCACCACCGGGATGTCCAGGGATTCCAACAGGCCAGCTGGCCCGACCCCGGAAAGCTGAAGCAGCTGGGCCGAGCCGAAAGCCCCCGCGCACAGCAGGATGTTTGCCCCCCGGGCGGTGCGCTTGCGTCCTCTTTGGCGATACTCCACGCCCGTGGCCCGATTGCCATCGAACAGCACCCGGCTGATGAGTGTTCCGGTTTCCACCTTGAGGTTCTTGCGGCCCATCACCGGGTGCAGGTAGGCCTGGGACGCCGAGAGCCGCCGCCCGCGGTGGACGTTGCGGTCGAACGCTGCGAACCCTTCTTGGCGATAGCCGTTCACATCATCGGTCAGCTCGTAACCGGCTTCCTGGACGGATTTGAAGAAGGCAGTGAACAGGGGACTGTCGGCCGGACCGCGCTCCAATACCAGCGGTCCGTCGCCACCCCGCCACTGGTCGGTACCGGCCAAGCAGGTTTCCAAGCGCTTGAAATACGGCAGGCAGTGGCGGTAGTCCCATGACTCCATGCCGGGTGACGCGGCCCACTTGTTGTAATCGGCGGGATTTCCCCGCTGGAAGATCATCCCGTTGATGGAGCTCGAGCCGCCTAGCACTTTCCCCCGGGCGTGGTAAACCCTGCGGCCCCCCATATGGGGTTCGGGCTCGCTCTCATACTTCCAGTCATAGAAACGGTTTCCGATGGGAAACGCTAAAGCCGCGGGCATGTGTATGAACACGTCCCACTTGTAGTCTCGGCGCCCGGCCTCCAATACCAAGACCTGGTTGCCGCTGTCCGCGCTCAGCCGGTTGGCCAATGCACAGCCAGCAGAGCCGCCTCCGACGATGATGAAGTCGTACAACGACTGCTCCTCAATGGAAATTGGAGAACCGGTGTCGGCAGCTCCCGCAAGCCGCCGACACCGGTTCTCAGCTGGAGCCTAGGAGGGGAGCCAAGCGCTCCAGACGCTTTCGTTGTCCGCGATCCATGCGGCTGCTGCATCGTCCACTGACATGCCGTCGTTTTCGATAGCGGCCAGCATTTGGATCTGGTCGGCCGTGGAGTAGCTCATTGCCCGCAGGAGGTGATCCGCGTCAGGAGCGTTCTCGGCCAAGTCGGCGTTGACGATCTTGAACAGAGCGTCCTCCGGATAGTCGCAGGCAATGCCGCCGTCGGCATCTCTGGCGTAGCACTCATCGCTATAGGCGGGGAGGGCCACCCGGGTGAGGTCATAGGAACCGAACGCCGAGTGCGGTGTCCAGAAGTAGAACAGCACCGGATCTTCGCGGCTGTAGGCGGCGTCCACTGCGGCCAAGATTCCGGCCTCGGAACCGACGTAGACAATCTCCAGCGGCAGATTCAGGTTGTTGATGATCTGCTCGTCGTAGATCGTCCAGCTGGGATCACCGCTGAGGAATTGCCCGCTGTCGCCGGTCTCGGCGGTGGCGAACAGTCCGGCCAATGCGGGGTCGGCGAAGCCCTCCCATGTAGCCAGCGCCGGCTCGCGCTCCACCATGTAGGTGGGCATGAACCAGCCGATCTCGCCAACGGGGCCGATAAGGCCAGCGTTGTCCACGTTGCCGTCGGCGCTGTCGATGTAGTCGGCCACATTGTCGGCGTGGCCAGAGGGCCAGACCTCCAGCGAGGCGTCGATGTCGCCGGTGTTGATGGAGGCCCACTGGGCGTTCTCGTCGATGTCCACCCGCTCGACGGTGTAGCCCAGTTCGCTCTCCAGCAACTGGGCGGCTACGGCGACATTGGCCGCGGAACCGTTCCAGGGGTTGACGGCAAGCGTGATCGTTGACTGTGAGCCGCGGGAGTCGTCATCGTCGTTGCCGCAGCTGACGGCGACGAGCGCCAATACAGCCAAGAGCAAGGCGATAAGCCTCCAGCTTCGAAGTGATTTGGTCTCATTGGTCCGCATGGGATCCCCCCTACTGTCAAATGCCGAAAACAGGCTAGCTGGACTGTTTTGTAAAATAGCACATCGCTCAGCCGTGCGCTAGAGGGTCTTCGCATTTGGCAGAGCGGGCGCGGGGCGCGCCATGCTGGTCCTTCCCGATCACAGGAGAGTGCGATGGCTGATCTGCCGACCGACCCGAATGAGCTGGTGAGCCAATTCTGCGCGGCGTGGGCCAACGGCGATGCCGACGAGCTGATGGCCTTTTTCGCCAATGACGCCGTTTATCACAACGTCCCGATGGACCCTCTGGAAGGGGCCGAGGCCATACGGGCGTTCTTGGAGGGATTCTTCCCCGCCTCCGGTGGCATCGCGTTTGAAACCCACCATCAGGCGGCCAATGGCAATGTCGTCCTGAACGAGCGTACGGACTACATCAACACCGCCGACGGCCAAGTGGCTCTACCGGTTTGCGGCGTATTCGAAATACGCGACGGGCGGATTGCCCGCTGGTCGGATTACTTCGACATGGGCCAGCTAGGCCGCACCTGAGCAATCGGCTCCGCAGGGGGCTAGTCGCCGAAAAGCTGAGAGAGGGTGTCGACTACGTAACCGACGTCGTCCGACCCCATGCCGTGGTGGGTGGGGATGCACAGCGCGTTGTCCATCACCAGATCGGCGTTGGGGAAACCGTCGCCTGGGGCCCGGTGCTCGATTCCCGAGAAGCCGGGCTGGCGGAGGATGTTCCCTGTCCAGACCATTCGGGACTGCACATTGCGGTCTTCGAGGAAGTTCTGCACTTCGGTGCGGTCGTAACCCGACTCGGGCCGAAGGATGAACCCATAGCGCATCCAGGTGGTGTCCAACTCAGGGGTGGTGCGGGGAAGGATCACCTTGTCGGTGTGGTTGACCAGCAAGTCGTTGTAGCGGTCGAAAGCGTGCTGGCGGCGGGCGTTGAACTCCTCGAGCTTGGAGAGCTGCACCAGTCCGTAGGCTGCGCCCAGCTCGGAAGGCTCGAAGTTGTAGCCCAAGTCATCGAAGATGAAGATCTGGTCGTACATTGTCCCGTCGTCCAACGGGCCCCATCGGGTGTCCTGCCCCTTGCGGGAGCCATACAGGTATGACTCCGACCGCCGCCCCCAGCGGCGCCGGGTCAGGCACTTGTCGTGCAACTCGGGGTCGTCCATGGCCACCATGCCGCCGTTGCCCGCACAGGTGAGCGAGTGGGAGATGGCGAAGCTGGTCAGGCTGATGTCGCTGCGGGTGCCGATCCGGGTGCCCCGCAGCCGGGTGTCTAGCACGTCGCACGAATCCTCAATCACCTTCAGCCCGTGCTCGTCTGCGATAGCTCGGATGGCGTCCCAATCAGGGCAGTTGCCCATCAGATTGGGGGTCAAGATGGCCTTGGTGCGGGGGCCGATCATCTCGGGGATCCGGTTCACGTCGATCTGGAAGGTGTCGGGCTCCACGTCGACGAATACCGGTACCAGGCCCAACTGCACGATGGACGACACATCGGTGGAGAAGGTCAGCACCGAGGTGATGATCTCATCACCTGGCTCCAGGTCGAGCAGGCTAACCGCCAACAGCAGCGCCGAGGAGCCGGAATTGACCATCACTCCCCGCTCCTTGCCCAGCACAGTCGATACCTCGTCTTCGAAGCGGGCCACGTTCTCGCCGATGAACAGGTCTCCGGAGCGGAGAACGTTCATCACTGCTTCGATCTCGCGCTCGTCTTGAATGGCCCCCGCGGGAGGCAGGGTGCGGACTGGTCGGTCTGTCATGTTTTAATTCCTTTGAACCTAGGCCGGGCGCTGCTCGATCAGCCGCACCAGGGGGATCCGGCGATGGGGGGCCTTGGCCTGGTAGTCGGCGTACCATGCCCGGTCGGCCACCAAGCCTTCCCAGGTGGCCTGGTAGTCGTCGTCCTCGCAGATGTCGGCCACTGCCCAGAACTGCTGGCCCTCGTCGGTGACCAGCAGCTCGGGATTGGCCTCCTTGTCGGCCAAGTTGAAGTACCACGAGGGGTGGGCCTTGGCCCCGGCGAAAGACGCCACCACAATGCGGTGGCCATCGGGATCGCGCCAGTAGGGCAGCGCTACCTTGTGCTCTTTGCCCGAGCGCCGGCCGATAGTGCGGATAAGCACGTGGTGCATGCCCACTTGGGCCCACACCATTGGGTCGTCGCTGGACTCCATGGCCTCTACGTGCATCTTGGTGATGACCGGAATCTCCTCCAAAGAGGGGGTCTCCCAGGTTTGCTCTACTCGCTGATCGCTCATGTTCTGTCTCCTGTGGCTCAATCCAACTTGAGAACTCGGCGGGCATTCTCCCGCAAGAAGCCAGGCCAGACCTTGTCGCGGAAGGGCACGTCTTTCATGTCGGTCATGATCCGCTCCAGCGACAGGCCCATGGGGAAGTAGCCGGCGTAGATGATCTTGTCGGCACCCCGGGTGTTGGCGTAGCGGATGATGGCCTCGGGGTAGTGCTTGGGGGCGAACGCGGAGGTGGAATAGTGCAGCCCGGGCCACTTCAACATGAGCTTTACGGCCAGGTCCTCCCAGGGCTCGCAGCCGTGGCGGGTGACGAAGGTGAGCTCGGGGAAGTCGTACATGACCCGGTCGATGCGCTCCACGTGCTGGGGGGAGAACGGGAAGCGGGGGCCGGGCACGCCGGCGCACACGAAGATGGGCAGATCCAGCTCAACGCACTTGGCGTAAATCGGATAGAACTTGGCGTCGTCGATGGGCACCTGGGGGAAGCAGCCCGCCGGAAACGCCCCCACCGCCTTCACTCCCCACTCCCGGTGGAACTGGTCTATGAGGCGAACCTGGCCCATCACGTCGTTGGGGTCGACGCTCATGGAGGCGATGAAGCGCTCGGGATGGTCCTTCAGCGCCCGCTGGCCGGTTTCGTCCTCACAGGAGATCAGGGCCAGCTCGATATTGAACCGGTCCATCTCCTTGAGCGTTACCTGAATTGGGTCGTCATCGGTGCCGTACAGCTCCTTGGGCACCCCTTTGAACATGTACTCCACCGGGAAGTCGAACTCCTCGGACGACTGGGAGTCTTTGGTCTGGGCCCGGATGAAGTCGTAAGTGGAGAAGTCGGGCTTGGGGAATCCGATCATCGTGTCGATGATCGGGATGTCGGTGGGCATGGCCATGGTGTGCTTCCTCTCTCAGGCGGCCAGTGCGGAGCGGGGAGTGATCACATCCCACGCGTTGTCCCGCATCATGGCCTTGGCCTCGGCGTCGGTGAAGTTGGGGATGTCGTAGATGAAGTCGGTGGGCACCTCCAGCCCCTCGGCGTGGGGGTAGTCAGAGCCGAACAGCATGTGGTCGGCGCCTATCGTCTCTTTGATCAGGTCGATGTCGTCCTCGTAGTAGGGCGACACCCAGACGTGGTTCACGAATTGCTCCACCGGATCGGTTCGGAACTCCTGGGGCATCTTGCCATAGGCGATCTTCAATTCCTCCACCAAGCGGGGGGCGAACATGCCCCCGTTCTCGATGCAGGCAACTCGCAGATTGGGGTGGCGATCGTAAAGGCCATGGCATACCAAGGCGGCCATGGTGTCGAAGATCTGGCGGTCGTGGCCGGTGATCTGCTTGAACGTGGAGGTGCGGAACGACTGGAAGTCGGCGGTGGGCTCCCACCGCTCGTTGTAGTCGTGCAGGCCGCCGTCTCCGCCGTGCATTCCCACAGTTATTCCAGCCTCGGCGATGCGGGCCCACACCGGGTCGTAGTGGGGCATGCCCGGCGAGCGGTCGCCTCCGTCGGGAGTGGGCACCGGCCCGGGCACCATCACCACCATGCGGGCATCGTTGGCCAAGGCCCACTCCACTTCGGATACCGCCCAATCCACGTCGATCATCGAGATCACCGGGGCTGCGAAAATGCGCTCCTGGTAGGCGAAGCCCCAGTCCTCGGCCAACCATCGATTGAATGCGGTGAAGGCGGCCTTCACCGCTGGGGGATCGTGGCGCAGCGACTGCTCCATGCCCACGCCCAATGTGGGGAAGAACAGGGCAGCCTCGATGTCTTGGGCGTCCATCAACTCCAGGCGCTTGTCGCGGTCCCGGTATTCGGGCCGCTCGGAGATGGGGTCGAGCTCGCCGAACATGGTCTTCACGTCCACGCCGTCTTTGTTGCGTCCTCGGAAGAAGTCTTGAAGCGCTCCCGGCTTGGACACCGGGTCGAACGTGGGGTTGGGGATGAACCGGTTGATCTTGCCCGCCACCAGCAAGCGCTGCTTGCCGTCGATATTGGCCCACTGCATGCAGCGCTTTTTCATGGCTGGGTCAATGTGGCGGATGAAGGCGTCGGTGGCCTCGTAGTAGTGGTTGTCGGCGTCGAACACCTTGAACGGCAGTTCTGCCATGTCGCTACCTCGCAAGTGTGAATGGGATGTGGTGGGGAAGAGTCGCCTTGATTTTCGTTGCCTTCGGGAATCGGCAACAAGTTGCACCGGCAGACGCAAGGGTCTGTCTTCGTTTTCCAAGGCAGGATCGCCGGGGGGCAGGGCGTACCATCGTGGCTGTGAGCGACGCCGTGATGAGCCTGGCCGGGGATTTCGACCTGGCTGGGCGGGACCAGTGGAGGGAACTGGTGGAGCAGGTGCTGCGGGGGGCGCCATTCGACAAGAAGCTGGTGAGCACCACCTACGACGGCATCCGGATCCAGCCGCTCTATACCGGAGCCGACCATGTCGGCGACACCGGCCTGCCCGGGGTCGCGCCATTCACCCGCGGCAGCAAGGTTGCCGGCGGACCGTGGCAGGTCCGGCAAGCCCATAGCCGTGCTACCGGGAACAGCGCTTTGCTGGACGACCTGAGCGGGGGAGCCGATGCCATAGAGCTCCACATCGACGGTGAAACCAGCCTGGAAGAACTCGACGACCTGCTAGATGGCGTTCCCACCTCGGTGCCGATCATGTTGGCGCCGGGGAGCGAGGCCGCGATCTGGCATTTGGTCAGTCTGTGGGACAACAGAGGAGTGGCAAGAGATAAGGCCCTCGGCGGCTTCGGGATGGACCCCCGCGATCCTTCGGTAGCTGAGGCAGTTGCCAATACCTTGAACCGGAACTACCGCAACGTATTGGTCGCGGTTGTCAATGGGGCACGATTGGCCGACCAAGGCGCTAGCGAAGCCCAAGAGCTGGCCGGATCGCTGGCTGATGGAGTCGCCTACCTGCGGGCCTGTGAACAGGCGGGCCTCGACCTGGCATCGGCGGCTGACAGGCTGGAATTCCGCTATGCCGCCGGGACAGACCAGTTCTTGACCATCGCCAAGTTGCGGGCCGCCCGTCGGCTGTGGGCTCGGGTGACCCAGGCCTGCGGCATCGAGCCCGCTTCCCAGCGTCAGCACGCAGTCACCGCCAGCGCCATGATGAGCCGCCGCGACCCTTGGGTGAACATGATCCGCACCACGGTGGCCTGCTTTGCCGCCGCGGCGGGAGGCGCCGACGCCATTACCGTCAACTCCTACGACGTCGCCATCGGGGTGCCCGATTCTCTGGGGCTGCGAATCGCCCGCAACACTCAGCTCTTGTTGCGGGAGGAGTCCCACATCGATCAGGTGATCGACCCCGCCGGCGGCTCCTATTACGCCGAATCACTGACCGATGCTCTGGCGGCCACCGCCTGGGACCTGTTCCAGGAACTGGAAGCGGGAGCGGACCTCAACGAGCGCATAGAAGCTGCCCATGTCGCCCGTAGCCGGGATGTGGCCACCCGCCGGCTGCCGCTCACCGGGGTAAGCGAGTTCCCCGACCTGGATGAGCCGGTGGTGGAGCGGCCACCGCTGGAGCCCGACCCCGGTGTGCGCCGGCTGGCCGAGCCGTTCGAGTCACTGCGGGATGCCGCTGATGCCGCCCCGGGTCGTCCCACCGCGTTCTTGGCCAGCCTGGGCCCGGCAGCAGTCCATACCGCCCGGTCCGCGTTCGCGGCAAACCTGCTGGCCGCGGGAGGGATCCACCCCGTTGCGAACGAGGGCTACAACACGGCGGATCAAGCGGCTCAGGCTTGGGCCGATTCGGGCTCGCCGATTGCTGTGGTGTGCTCGTCCGACGAGATGTACCAGGAGCATGCCGCAGCCACCGTTGCCGCACTCAAGGAAGCCGGGTGCGGGTATGTGCTGCTGGCCGGTCGCGCCGATGACAGCTGGGGCGCCGACGGCTACATCTACATGGGCTGCGATGTGCTGGCGTCCCTGGAGGCCGTTCACGAGAGGCTTGAGTTGTGACCGTCCCTGACTTCACCAACGTCGACCTCTACTCCGAGACGGGTTCGGGGGCCAACGGGACGGGCTGGGCCGACCTCGTGGATGCCGAGGTGGGGGAGAGCCCCGACAGCCTCGCCTGGGCCACGCCGGAGGGATTCGACGTGCGCCGCCTGTACACCGCCGAGGATCGGGCGCCGCTGGACTTCTGCGACACCTATCCCGGACTGGAGCCCTACCTGCGCGGTCCCTACGCCACCATGTACGCCGCCCAGCCGTGGACCATCCGCCAGTACGCCGGGTTCTCCACCGCCGAGGATTCCAACGCCTTCTACCGGCGCAACCTGGCTGCCGGCCAGAAGGGCCTGTCGGTGGCCTTCGACCTGGCCACCCATCGGGGCTACGACTCCGACAACCATCGGGTGAGCGGGGATGTGGGCATGGCCGGCGTGGCCATCGACTCCATCGCCGACATGCAGATTCTGTTCGACGGCATTCCGCTGGATCAGATGACCGTGTCGATGACCATGAACGGCGCGGTGTTGCCGATCATGGCCATGTACATCGTGGCGGGCGAAGAGCAGGGGGTAGAGCCCCAGAAGCTGGGCGGGACCATTCAGAACGACATCTTGAAGGAGTTCATGGTCCGCAACACCTTCATCTACCCGCCGACGCCGTCGATGCGGATCATCTCCGACATCTTCGCCTTCACCTCGGCCAACATGCCGAAGTTCAACTCAATCTCCATCTCCGGCTACCACATGCAGGAGGCCGGAGCCACCCTTGATCTGGAGCTTGCCTACACCTTGGCCGACGGCGTTGAGTACGTGCGGGCCGGTTTGGACTCCGGTCTGGAGATCGACGCCTTCGCCCCCCGGCTCAGCTTCTTCTGGTGCATCGGCATGAACTTCTTCATGGAGGTGGCCAAGCTGCGGGCCGCCCGCCTGCTGTGGGCCAAGCTGATGCGTCCGTTCAATCCGTCCAACCCCCGATCGCTTTCGCTTCGCACCCACAGCCAAACCTCGGGGTGGAGCCTCACCGCCCAAGACGTCTTCAACAACGTGGTGCGGACGACCATCGAGGCCATGGCCGCCACCCAAGGCCACACTCAGTCGCTGCACACCAACGCCCTGGACGAGGCGCTGGCCCTGCCCACCGACTTCTCCGCCCGGATCGCCCGCAACACCCAGCTCCTGTTGCAGCACGAGTCGGGCACCTGCCGGGTGGCCGATCCCTGGGGCGGCTCGTACTACGTGGAGCGGCTCACCCACGACCTGGCCCAGCGAGCGTGGGAGCACATAAGCGAGGTGGAAGCCGCCGGCGGCATGGCCGAGGCCATCGAGGCCGGTATCCCCAAGATGCGCATCGAGGAGGCGGCCGCTCGCACCCAGGCCCGCATCGACTCCGGCGCCCAAACCGTGGTGGGGGTCAACCGCTATCAGGTGGAGGGTGAAGAGGGCATTGAGGTGCTGAAAGTGGACAACGCCGAGGTGCGGGCTTCCCAGATAGCCCGACTGGAGCGGCTCCGAGCCGAGCGGGACAACGAGGCCTGCGGTCGTGCCCTAGACGCGCTGACGGCGGGAGCCGAGCGCCCTGTCGGCAGTTCGGACTCCAACTTGCTCGCCCTTGCCGTGGACGCCGCCCGCGCCCGGGCCACGGTGGGGGAGATCAGCGACGCGCTGGAGAAGGTGTATGGTCGCCATGCGCCCCGAATTCGCACCATCTCCGGGGTGTACCAATCAGAAATGGGACAAAGAGACGAAAACGGCGGCGGCACCGGCGAGGTGAGGGAGGCAGTAGCCAGCTTCGCGTCCCGCACCGGGCGTAGGCCCCGAATACTGGTGGCCAAGATGGGCCAAGACGGCCACGACCGGGGCCAGAAAGTAATAGCCACCGCATTTGCCGACCTCGGCTTCGACGTGGACGTCGGGCCATTGTTCCAGACCCCGGCCGAGGTGGCCCGCCAGGCGGTGGAAGCCGATGTGCACATCGTGGGGGCATCGTCGCTGGCCGCGGGGCACCTGACGTTGGTGCCCGAGTTGCGGGCTGAGCTGAACCAACTGGGTCGGGGCGACATCATGATCGTGGTTGGCGGGGTGATCCCGCCCAGCGACCACGACGAGTTGCGGGCCGCAGGGGCGGAGGCGATCTTTGGGCCCGGCACGGTTATCGCTGACGCCGCCCAAGAGCTGCTGTTTGCTTTGGACGACCGCCAGTGATCGACCTCGACGCCAATGAACGCTGATCGATCTCGTTGTCCACCGTCGGGATGTCGGTGATGGAATTCGATCTCGACACCGGTGTCGAGGGGGTGCTGAACGCCGATAGAACCTGGCTGGGTCGGGCGGTCACCCTGGTAGAGAGCACCCGGCCCGAGGATCGGGTGGCGGCTACCGAACTGCTGAATCGGCTTCTGCCCCACACCGGTGGGGCCCGAAGGATTGGAATCACCGGTGTGCCCGGGGTGGGCAAGTCCACCTTCATCGACGCGTTGGGTACCTACCTCACCTCACAGGGACACCGGGTGGCGGTGCTGGCGGTGGACCCGTCCTCGTCGGTGTCGGGGGGCAGCATCCTCGGTGACAAGACCAGGATGCCCAACCTGGCCATCGACGATGCCGCGTACATTCGGCCGTCGCCATCTTCTGGATCGCTGGGCGGGGTGACCCGCACTACCCGCGAAACCATGACGGTGGTGGAGGCCGCCGGGTTCGATGTGGTGCTGGTCGAAACCGTGGGCGTGGGCCAGTCGGAGACCGCGGTGGCCGACATGGTGGACTTCTTCTTGGTGATGATGCTGCCCGGAGCAGGCGATGAGCTCCAGGGCATCAAGAAGGGCGTGCTGGAACTGGCCGACGCCCTGGTGGTGAACAAAGCCGACGGTGGCAACGAGATCGCCGCCCAGCGGGCCGTGCGGGACTACCGGGCCGCGCTGTCCCTGACCGCCCCGGCCAACCCCAGCTGGGTTCCCCCCGTATTGGCGGTCAGCGCGATAGAGGGCACCGGACTCGACCAGGTATGGGAACAGATTCAGGCCTACTATCGGGTCTTGACCGATTCCGGTGAACTGGCCGACCGCCGGGCCGACCAGCAAGTGCGCTGGATGTGGGCCATGGTGGAGGACCGCCTCCGAGATCGCCTCCAGGCCTCCCCTGAAGTGGCCGACCTAACCTCCCACCTAGAACACCAAGTCTCCACCGGCCAAACCACCCCCGCCGCCGCCGCCGATGAGGTTCTCGCCGCTTTCGACGAATGAGCTAGTCGCCGTTGTGGAGTTGCCCGGTGTAGCGGGCGCTGGGGCGCATGATCTTGTTGTTGGCGGCTTGCTCCAGCAGGTGAGCACCCCAACCGACCACACGGCTGGTGGTGAACGTGGGGGTGAACGCCTCCTGGGGGAGTCCGGCCAAGTGGAGCACGACGCCGGCGTAAAACTCCACGTTGGTGACAATCACCGCGTTGGGCTTCCACTCGGCCAGATAACCCAGGATCCGGGACTCGATTTCGAGGGCTCGGTCTACCAGCTCGCCCCCCAACTCGATCGCGACGGCCTTCAAAGTCTCCGAGCGGGGGTCGGCTGCCCGGTACACGGCATGGCCGAAGCCCATTATCTTGCGCCCGGCGTCCAGCTCCGCGGCTATCCATGTCACGGCGTTGTCGGGATGGCCGATGGCCCGCAGCATGTCCAGCACCCGGCCCGGAGCTCCCCCGTGCAGTGGCCCGGCCAGGGCGGCCAGCGCTCCGGCCAGGGCCCCACCCACGTCGGTACCAGTGCTGGTGATGACCCGGGCCGCGAAGGTAGAGGCGTTGAAGCCGTGGTCGGCCGTCAGGCACAGATAGGACTCCACGGCTCGGGCGTGCTCGGGTAGCGGCGACTTGCCCAGGGTCATGCGCAGGTAGTCGGCACTATGAGATAGCGACTCGGCAGGGGCCAGAGGTTCAGCCCCCGAGCGGATGCGATTGACCGCGGCCAGCACGGTTGGGGTGATCGCAATGGCCCGGATCACCGCAGCTCGTCGTTCGCCTGGTTCGATGTCCAAGGTGGGCCGAGGATCAACTTCCATCCCCAGCACACTGCGCAGGACGGACATCGGGGGCAGATCAGTCTGCGCCAGCGCGGCGACCATCTCCGCCGCTTCGGGAGTCAGGCGTCGAGCCGCGCCTAATTCGGCCCGAAACGCCTCCTCGGCCCCATGGTCCGGCAGCTCGCCAACCAACAGCAAGTGGGCCACCGCCTCGAAAGAATGATCACGGCCTAATGCGGCCGCATTCCAGCCCCGATAGTGGAACCACCCTTCATCCCCGCGAACCGAGCCCACCTCCGTGTCGGCCACAATCAAGCCTTTGAGGCCAGGCGGAGCAACATTCTCAGTCAGCAGGGAATCAACATTCATGCCGCCCATGATGCCGTTATATTGATATATCGACAACATTGATCAATGTCTACATTGATCAATCAATGTATAGAGGTGGAAATGGATGGTTGGCTGACCAGCGCTGAGGCCGCGGCCCGTCTGGGGGTCAAGCGGGCCACGCTCTACTCCTATGTGAGCCGGGGCCTATTGCAGCGAGTGGTTGATTCGGACGGGCGCAGCTCTCGATTCGATCCTGAGGAAGTTGATCGCCTGCGCTCTCGTTCGGGCCGTCGGCGCGAAGATGAGATCGGAGTCTTGGTCTCCACGGGCATTACCCAAGTTGCTGATGGAGACTTGAGGGTTCGAGGTCGAGACCTGATCGGGCTGGCCGCCGAAACCCGATTTGAAGATGCCGTCGATTGGGTGTGGGGGGCTGAGCCCGACACCGAGTGGTCCACGAGCGACGAGGCAGAGGAATTGTCCCGCCAAATCCAGGGTCTGCTGCCCGATTCCGCCCCGATGATGGACCGGCTCCGGGTCGCGGTGAGCATCGCGTCGGCCACCGACCCACTTCGCAACGACCTCTCGACCTCATCAGTACGGGCTGCGGGCCGAAGGCTGCTGTACCTGATGGTGCATTCACTTTCCCTGGTCTCCGAGGCCAGAGAGGGCGATCTGGCTGAGCGGCTGTGGAGTCGATTGGCTCCGGGACGATCCAACCCACGGCAGCGGGCCGTCCTCAATCGGGCACTGGTCTTGCTGCTCGACCATGGCCTGGCCAGCTCGACGCTCGGAGTTCGGGTGGCGGCGTCGGTGAGAGCCGACCCCTATTCGGCAGTGACAGCCGGCCTTGGAATTCTGGGCGGGCGGCTGCACGGGGCGGCCAGCGGTCCTGTTCACCGCATATTTCAGGAGGCTGCGGCCAACTGCGACCCTGCCGGAGCGCTGGGCGAGGCCCAGCGGAGGACCGGCTACACCCCCGGGTTCGGTCATGCCGTTTACCGCCAGCGGGACCCTCGTTGCAGCGCGCTCATGGAGGCGGTAGCCGGAGCATGGGCATCGCACGAGCATCTTCCCAAGGTGCTCACCGTGCAGAGCCTGGCAAGCGAGCGCACCGCTGCACCCGCCACCGTGGACTTCCCGCTGGGCACCATGACGTTCTTGGCTGGCATGCGTCCAGAAGCCGGAGAGGCGGTGTTCGCCATCGCTCGCACCGCGGGCTGGATCGCTCACGCCCTAGAGGAATACGACGAAGACCCGGTCCGCTTCCGCTTCCGCGCCCACTACATCGGGGACTAGAGAATCTGGGAAAGGAAGAGCTGGGTGCGTTCTTCTCGGGGGTTGGTGAAGAAGTGCTCGGGCTCGCCGACCTCAACGATCTCGCCGTCGGCCATGAATATGACCCGGTCGGCGGCTTCCCGCGCGAAGCCCATCTCGTGGGTTACCACGATCAAGGTCATGCCCGTCTGTGACAGTTCTAGGATCACGTCGAGGACCTCGGAGATCATCTCGGGGTCGAGGGCCGAAGTGGGCTCGTCAAAAAGCATGATCTTGGGCTGCATGGCCAGCGACCGGGCGATGGCCACCCGCTGCTGCTGGCCGCCAGACAGCTGACCGGGGAATTTGCGGGCTTGCTCGGGGATCTTGACCCGCTCCAAGAGCTCCATCGCCCGGTCCTCAGCCTGCTTCTTGGGCATCTTCAGCACTTGGCGCGGCCCCAGCGTGATGTTGTCGATGACGGTGATGTGGGGGAACAGGTTGAACTGTTGGAAGACCATGCCGGTTTCCCGGCGGATGAGGGCGATGTTGCGCACGTCGTCGGTGAGCTCAACCCCGTCGACCACGATACGGCCGCGGTCGTGATGCTCCAGACGATTGATGCAGCGGATGAGGGTGGACTTTCCTGATCCGGATGGTCCGATCACCACCACGACCTCGCCCGTACCTACCTTCATGTTGATGTCAGTAAGGGCCTGGAAGGACCCGAAGAACTTGTCAACGGCCGCCATCTCGACCATGAGCTCGCGCCCGCCGATCTGGGTAGCGTCGCTGTTGACATTGGATGTGGTTGTTGTTGTGTCTGTCATCGTTTCCCGACTCCGAGATGGCGCTCAAGGCGCCTGCTTTCTTTGGACATGGTGTAGCTGAGAGCCCAGTAGGCGAACGCCACGAAAACGAGGGTCTCCGCAATGGCGACGGTCGTGTACTCCGTTTGAGAGTGGATCAGCTCGCGGGCTCGATAGAACTCCACCACGCTGATGATTGCGAACAGCGAGCTGTCTTTGAACAGGCTGATGAACTGGCCCACCATGGCGGGGACTACCGCCCGTAGCGCCTGAGGCAGCACAATGAGGCGCATCACTCCGGGCGGTTGAAGGCCAACAGCCTGTCCCGCTTCGATCTGGCCTTTGGGAACAGCCTGTAGGCCGCCGCGCACCACCTCAGCGACATATGCCGAACTGAAGATGGTGAAGGCGATGATGGTCCGTGTAGTCAGTGAAAGGGGGGTATCGACGTCAAGGAAAAAGTCGATGAATGTCTTGGCGACGAGTAGCAGGGCGATGAAGGGCACCCCCCGGAATAGTTCGATGTAACCCACGCAAAGCCAACGCACCACCGGAAGCGAGGAGCGCCTGCCCACCGCCAACAGCAAAGCCAGCGGGAACGACAGGATGATGGCAGCCCCAGAGGCAACCAGTGTGAGATAGAGCCCCGACCAGTCGTCCCAGCTCACGCCGGACGTGTCGCCGATTAGCCAGTAGACCACCCTTACCGCGACCGCAATGGCGACCACGGACAAGATCTGGACCCCTCTCTTGAACCACACGAGATCTCTTGCGGTGACAAGCCGCGTGCGGCCGAAAATAGGCCAGACTATTGAAGTTCCAAAAAGCCTGGTGAAATCTCTCGCGCCGACCAATTGGAAGGCGGCGAATGCGAAGAGGCCGCTTGTCCACCACCAGGCGTTCCCGCTGGTACCCGAGACCACCTGGAAGGATGCAATGGCCATGAATCCGGCTACGTACCAACACGGCCGCCGGGCGGAGCGGGGGAAGCGTAAGGCAACGGCCCGCACGCAGAGCCCTACCGCGAGGGTAGAAAGCGTGAACAGCGTCGGCCAGATGGTGCGGGTGAACACCAGAATGACCAAGAGCAGCAGGAGGATGGGCCAGTAGCGGCGAAGCAGGTCGAGCGGGGTGGGCCGTCTGATGTCGGTGTCGGTGTCGTCAGCCCGGTCTTGGCTTCTTGCGGTGACTGTCCCCCAGGCCAGCCCCAGGGCCGAGGCCGCGAGGTACATCTGAGCAACCAGCCGCCACTGTTCCCCACGAGGGAAGATGCCCACCATGAGCAAGGTGAGGTTCTTGCGCACCGCCTCCCATTGCCCGGTGACGAAGATGAATCGCCCGCCGTAGAAGATGAGGATCGCTCCCACCACGACGGCGATAACCGTTGCCAGCCCGTTGTACCAGGTGTTGAACAGGTTCTTTCGCAGCCAAACGCCAGGCGATACCCGCATGTCCGGGGGCAGGGTCGATTGGCTGTCTTTGGGATTGGTCTCAGAGGGCGGCAAGGTAGCAGTCATCGGCTCATCGCTCTTTGAGTTGGATGGATCGGTTGTAGACGTTCAACAGCCCCGACACCAAGAGGTTGATGATCAAGTACACCAACATGTGGATGAGAAGCAACTGCGGGGCGGGGAAGTTGATACCCCAGGCAGTGATAACGATGAGCGTTAGATCGGGATACGCGACGACGATGCCCAAAGAAGTGTTCTTTATGAGATTGGCGCACTCGCTGATGTACGGGGGTATGGCAATCCGCTGTGCCTGAGGCAACACGACGTGGCGGTAGCGCTGGCCAGATTTCAGCCCTACTGCCATTGCCGCTTCGGTCTGGCCTTTGTGAACGGCCAGAATCGAACCGCGGATGATCTCGGCCACAAAGCTTGCCGTGTAGAGACCCAAGCCGAGAGTTAGTGCCATGTAGCCGGAGTTGGTGGCGAACCCACCGGCCACCCGTCGTCCGCTCTCCGATATCGCGGGCCACGACCATGAGTAGGGACCGCCCAAAGCCACGAAGCACACAACCACAATGGCCGCAAAGGCACCCAATGACCACAGCACTCGATGATGGGGTTGGCCGGTGGCGTTGTTGTGCTGAGTCCGCCATCTCCAGACGGCCACAGCGATGATGGCAGCAGCTAGAACCAACAGCCAGAACAACCCAACGTTGTCTCCCTCGGCCAGCGAGGGAATTCCCCACCGATCCTTGCTGATGATGATCCAGTTGCTGTCCGAACCGAAGAACTTGCCTTGCCAGGGCGGGTTGGCGACGGTGAATTGAGGAAGGGGGCCGTAGGTAAAGAGGGCGAATCCAAAGAAGACGATTACAACCAGCGGCGGGATATTGCGAAAGCTCTCGACGAAAAGGCTCGCCCCTTTGGCCACCAGCCAGTTCGAAGACAGTCGCGCGATGCCCACAAACAAACCCACCACTGTGGCGATGAATACCCCCACTACCGAGGCAACGACGGTGTTCTGGAGACCGACGAGCAATGCCTTCCAAACTGGATCGCGCACGCCCAGGCCGAAGGCATCACGTACAGCCACACCGTATGGTTTTTCAACAAAGTCGAAGCCCTTGGGCAGGCCGACTCGATCCAAACTTGAGATGAGGTTGTGAAACATCCATCGAATGAGGGCTACTACGACAACCAGGGCCAGGACCTGCGCGGCTAGCCGAAGGATTCGCACGTCGCGCCAAAGCGCAGGAATACCGGATTCGGGGACCCTTGGATCGTCGGTAGACACGACCCTTCGGCGGGTGCCGTCGTGGACGGAGCGGATGCCGATTGCGGCCATGCCCGGCGTCTGGCCGATGCGAACTGCGTCGACAACCACGATGGCGGCGATCGTTGCCGGCACCACCGCGGCAAAGACCCAGGCGAGGGCAAGCTCGGGAACATCGCTGTAGTCGTCGAGCAGCCGCAATCCCAGCTGCCAAACTGAGATGACCCCCACCAGGGCCAGAATCAGGAGGTCGGCCAGAAGCGCCAGCATCCGGCGGCTGAAGGGCGCGGAGGGCACTGCGGTGAGATCAGCTTGAGTGCTGGCGAAATCAGCGGTGCTGCTCATAGCAGTGTGACCTTGAACATTAGACGAGAGCGGCCCACCGGTCGGTGACCGGTGGGCCGCTCATCGTTCACTGTTCGCTCGCCATTAAACGAGCGGGGTTTTCCCTAGCGGTAGGGCGGGACGTACATGAGCCCGCCGTTGGACCAGAGGTCGTTGACGCTGCCGTCGAGGACGCCCAACTGCGGATAGCGGTTGAAGATCTCCTCGTAGTTTCCAACCTGCTCCACTACGTTGACGGCGAAGTCACCGGGGAGGCCCAGACCGGGGTCAAAGTTGTTTTGGCCCAGGAAGTTCAAGATGTTGGGGTCATTGCCGCTATAGCTGCCAATGTTGGTGGAGTCGAGTCCGAATTCCCAGGCCTGCACGGTAGCCATGGTGGCCCAGTTCACAATTTGTGCCCACTGGGAATCACCGTCGCGCACCACGGTGCCGAGGGGCTCCTTGGAGATGATCTCGGTCAAGATGTGCTGGTCAGGTCCACCCTTGCCCTCAATCTCAAACTTGTAGACCCCGAGCACGCTGCTGTCGGCGGTCATCGCTTCGCACTGGCCCTCTTCGTAGGCGGGCACCAGGGTGTCGAAGCCTTCGAAGGTGACTGGATTGAACGGGATGCCCCGCGCGGCGAACACTGCGGTGAGATTCAGTTCCGTGGTGGTACCGGTGCTGACGCAGATGTTCGCTTCGGCCAGGTCTTCCAGCGTGGTGAAGCCGGTTGAGGCCGGCACCATGAGGCCTTGGCCGTCGTAGTAGGTGGTGAAAAGGAACTCGGCGCCTTCGGAACCGTCGCGGGTGGCCGTCCAAGTGGTGTTGCGGTTCATCACTTCGAACTGGCCCGATGCCAGGGCGGTGAAGCGGTCAGCGCTCGTGACCGGCACGATTTCCACGGCGTCGGCATCTCCGAAGATGGCAGCCGCCACCGCCCGGCACATGTCGATGTCGAAGCCTTCGTACTCGGCGTCCGCGTTAAGCAGCGCGAATCCGGGCACGTCATCCCTCGAGCCGCAAAGCACATGACCTCGGTCAAGCACTCTTTGGAGCGTGCTTTCATCAACAGACACGGGTTCGGGGGTGGCCGTGATCTCGCCGCCATCGTCGTCGTTGCCGCACGATGCGGCAATCAACGAGAAGGCCAGCACTAACCCGAGTAGGGCCAGCAAGCGGTGAACGGATTTCTGCATGTCAATGCTCCCAACGTTGGACTCAAGGGACGGGTAAGACGCTAGCGGTTGAATCGCGGCCTGACTAGGCCCGACCGAAATTTGTTATGGCTTTGGCCAGAGGGTTGTTTCCCTAGCTCGCCGCGGCCAGGGCTGCCTCGCGCTGGCGGGTAGAGCGGTGCACCGGATCAGTGTCGATCACCGGGATGATGTGGTCGCCAAACTTCACGATGGTTTCCCGCACCACGTCCATGGGCAGAGTAGAAGTGAGCGGGCTGATCACGTACTGATCGGCGCCCACCCGCTCGTACTGGCGGGACACGTGAATGCAGTCCTCGACGTTGCCCACGCACAGCGATCCGCCCTCGATGGCCATCTTGACGTCGTCGTGGGTGGGCTCGGGGATGACCGCCGGCCACTCGGGGATGCCATCGGGCTTGGGGAAGGTGTCCAGCCAGCGGTACACGAGGCACTGGTAGTAATACATGTGGCTTCGGGTGGCCAGGTCGATGGCCATCTCCCGGTCGTCCAGGCAGATGCCGAAGCCCACGCACATGACGTTGTCGTGGACGAAGTCGCCCACCGGGTTCTTGCAGCTGGCGATCTCGTTCTTGTAGATCTCGATCAGCGGGGCGATCTCATCGGGGGTGCCTATGGTGAAGCACAGAACTCCGATGCCCAGCTTGCCCGCCTTTTCGAACGTGCCCGGGCTGCCGCACGCCACCCACAGCGGGGGATGGGGCTTGGTGACCGGCTTGGGGAAGATCTCCCGGGCCGGCATCGAGAAGCTGTCACCCTCATAGCTGTAGGCGCCCTCTCGCCACATGTGGGGGATTTGGGCGATGGCCTCGTCCCACAGGCCGCGGGTGATCTCGGTGTCGGCCAAGCCGGTTTCCGGATCGCGGGGCGTGCCCGGCATGCCGAATCCCATCACCTCGGTGGACGAGGAGCCCCGGCCGGTGCCCAGCTCGAAGCGGCCATTCGACAGCACATCGATCATGGCGGCCCGCTCGGCTGAGCGCACCGGATGGTTCACCGGGGCGGTGATGTTGAAGATGGCTGAGCCCAGGTGCACGTTCTCGGTGGTCGACGCCACCGCCGACAAGAACACCTCGGGGGCGGACATGTGGGAGTACTCCCGCAAGAAGTGGTGCTCAGAGGCCCAGATGTACTTGAACCCGTTGCTGTCGCAAAGCTGGGAGATCTCCAGGTTGTCGCGAATGCGCTGGGCCTCCCACTCGGGGTCATCCTTGTAGCCGAAATCAGGCACGAAACACTGGGCAAAATATCCGAATTCCATCTTGGGCAACTCCCGGGTAATGGCTTGCTGAGCGGGACTGTACCGGCGCCCGCCGTCGGCGATCTATCCAAGAGCCAAATCGGGGCGTTGCCGTGCGGGCCATCGGGGAACCGCCAATTACCTGCTTTGGCGGGTATGGTCGGCGCTCATGGCATGGACCCTGCGCCGCCCCGCAGCCCGAGTGGTGCTGTTGGATCGGCAGGGGCGCATCTTTCTGATGCGGGCCAGCGATCCCATTGATCCCCACAAAGAACCTTGGTGGGAGATACCCGGAGGCGGACTGGGGCCGGGGGAGGATTCCGCCTCCGGTGCCCGCCGGGAGCTGTGGGAGGAGGCTGGGTTCACCGACGTGGAGGTAGGCCCCTGTATTTGGACCCAGCATGTGGAGTTCGACTTTGCCGGGATCCATTTCGATTCCAACGAGCGCATCCATGTGGCCTGGTGCCCCGACGGGGGAGAATGGGATCCCCAGCATCTGGAAGCACTGGAGGCGGCGGCGTTCGAAGAGGCGCGCTGGTGGAGTGTGGAAGAGGTGCTTGCCTCTAAGGAGAAAATGCTGCCAGAGAGGCTGCGAGAGTTCCTGCCCGATGTGGTGTCTGGGCGATTGCCAGATGAGCCGATAGATATAAGCCCTTAGGAAAGGGGATCTTCTCGGTCGGCGGCGCGGACGGCGTAGGAGAAGATTATGGCGGGGGCGAGGACGAGGGAGCCGACTACGAGGCAGGTGATGATGGCGGTTACCAGACCGCTGCGGAAATTGGTGGCGAAACCGGTGAAGAACAGGGCTGCGGCAGCCAGATAGAGCAGGTAGCCCATACGTTGCCCGGTCACGGTCAGCTGGGCGATGCGGCGGCGTCGGGCGGCTAGGCCGTTGTCGCTCACGGGAGCCATCCGGCGCCATCCAAGAGCGCGACCAGGTCTGATCGGACCCGTTCCAGGGAGAAGTGCTGCTGGGCTATGGCTTGATTCTGGTCCAGAAGTTCGATGTCGGGGCAGTCCAAGAACGCCTGCACTTCGTCGAGGCGCTGGGGGGAGAACCAGCGGAACCCGAAATCGGCCAACTCCGAGGCCACCGGGTAGCTGCCCACTACGCAGGGCCGCCGCCAGATGGCTGCTTCCACCGGGGGGTTGCCGAACCCCTCCCACGTGGACGGGAACACCACCAGATCGGCGGCCGCGTAAATGTCGGGGGTGCGGGCCACCGGCCGGTGAATCACCGGGCAGCGGGCAGCGGCCAGCAGCCCGCTTAAGGTGTCGTCGTAGCCCTCTTCGGCTTGTCCCATCAGCCAATAGGTGCCTCCCAGTTCTTCGGCGATGGCGATGGCCGCGGGGATGTTCTTGCGGGGAATGGCCCTCACCGGGTGGGCAACCAGCAGGATCTCATCGTCCACTCCGAGCCTTGTTCGCATTGCCGCCCGGTTGCCCTCAGGGCTGTGGGTGTCGAATCCGTTATAGATCACCGTGGATTCGATTCCCCGGTGGGCGAACTGTTCGGCGGTGAGCCGGTTGATGACCACATGGCGCCAAGAGGGATTGTGGGCCGGCAGCTCGGTAACCGATGCGAATCGCTCCCGCTGCCAAGGAGGATCATGGTGGTGCAGGATCGCAGGACGACCGGCCAGCGTTCGGGCAACGGTGCGGGCCGCCGGAAGGTTCAGCGGAATGGTGCAGAGGTTCTCCACCACCACTAGATCAACGTCGCCCACCGCGGCCGAGAACCCGTCGGGGTCGGGGCCGCCAAGTTGGTCTATGCCGAGCCCCGGGATGAGCCGGTCAACCGGACCCTCGCCGGCTACCGTCACCATGTCGAAGCCGATGTCGGTCAACATCTCCTGCCAAAGCTGGGCGACTATCGACACACCGTCGCTAAACCCCAGTCGAAATGAGACGATCGCGCCGCGGGCCATTCCCACGAGGTAACCAGATATCCCCGATTTGTGAGACCTTGGAGGAATGGATGAGCCAGCGGAGTTCGACCGCTCGGCGGTGCGGGCCGCGGCCCGGGCGGTATTGGAAGCCCACTGGGTTCCCGAGGGCTATGCCGTCCCGAATCCTTCGACCTATCCCTGGCAGTGGCTGTGGGATTCGTGCTTCCACGCGCTGTGCTGGGCCGAGTTGGGCGACGACCGCAGCCTGACAGAACTCCAAACAGCATTGTCGGTTCAGAGTGAAGACGGTTTCGTTCCCCACATGAACTATGTGCGCAATCCCGGAGTGGCGGCCGACTTGTGGGGTCGGGAAAAGGCATCGTCCATCACCCAGCCCCCCATGTACGGGCATGTCGTGGCGGAGTTCGTGCGTCGGGGAGTGGACGTCGACCAGCAAACAGTGGCCCAAGCCGAGCACGGCCTGAGATTTCTGCTGTTCGACCGCCACCGCCTGCCCGGCGGACTGGTGGCGCTGGCCCATCCGTGGGAGAGCGGTGCCGATGACAGCCCTCGCTGGGATGACTTCTGTCCCGGTGGGTTCTCCCTGGATTCTTGGCGTCGGATCAAGAATCAGCTAGTCACGTCCATCGAGCGCAGCCCGACGGGCTCTCCGGTGGCCAATCCGGCATTCGAGTCCGCTTCTGCCGGATTCAATGCACTCGTCGTGTTCAATGCCTGGGAACTGGCCACGGTGACCGGACATTCGGAGGTAACCGAAAGGGCCGATGAACTGGCCGGATACCTGGCTGCCCAGTGGGACGAATCCCGCCGCACCTGGGCAGACTCCGGAGCGTCGGAGTCGGGCTCGGGTGTAGCTCGCACGTTGGACGGCCTGTTGCCGATGCTGGTTGCTGTGGAATCCGACCGGGTAGATGCCGTGGCTGTCGACCTAGCCGATTCCGCGGCTTATGGCGGGCGGTATGGGCCGGCTGGAGTTCACCGGCAGGAGCCCGGTTTCGATCCCCGTTCTTACTGGCGGGGACCGGCCTGGCCTCAGCTCAGCTACCTGGTGTGGTTGGGGCTGCGCCGACACGGTCGCCGAAAAGCTGCGGAAGCGGTGGCGTCGTCCACGGTCAGGGGGGCAATGCGGAGCGGCTTTGCCGAGTACTGGGATCCTGACGATGGCACTGGCGGAGGTGCTGTCCCTCAGTCGTGGACGGCTTTGGCGGCGCTGATGGTGTGATCGGTGCCGGTCGGTTCAGAGGGCGATGCCCTCCATGGTGCCGATAATGAGCAGCCCCCGGCGGCTGTGCACGAAACAGGAGATGCGCCGTCGGGACTCCTCGCCTTCCCAGTCGGTCCTACTAGGGGTGATCATGCCGATGTCAAGCTCCGATTTCTCATAGACGAGGCCGACGTAGGGCTCAAACTGCTCATAGCACTGGAGCAGGCCCCAGTTTCTGATCGATTCCTCACCTGGGTAGGGAGCCTCGCCGGGAGCGTCGTGGATCAAGATGGCGTACACCTGGGCGTTGTGGGGCCGAGTGCAGCCGATCGCGGTGGTCAGCTGCGCGGGAAGGTCGTTGCGGTCCAAATAGGTGTACTGGTTGAAGCATGTTCCCACCAAGAGGTCGTGAGGCTCGGTAACGGTCCCCTCGAATCGGTCGCGTAGGTCTTCTTCGGTAGCCAAGAGATCGGGTTCGGCCGTGGGATCGACAAACACCTCGTCGAGCGGGGTGTCCTCCGATTCATCACCGCCGCATCCGGCAACGGCCAGCGCCAGCACCAAAGCCAAAGAGAGAAAACCGCGGGTAAATCTCGGCATCGAATCCATGTCATCAATAGGAGGGGAGGATCCGGTCGATGTGCCAGAACGCCATGAACATAACAACCAAGAAGGGCAATGAGAACAAAGCGTAGGTCGGAAGCCTCCTCCACCGGTGTCCGGCGAAGATGGCGGAGAACCAAATGGCCAGCGCAGCCAATCCCCACAAGATTGCGGGGACCAAGGCGTCAGAGTCGCCGTCCAGGCCTTCGCCAAAGGAGTCAGCCGCCGGAGGGGGATCGTTGGCAGGAGATGCCGGGTCTGGGGGACCCGCACCCCCAGACTCAGAGTCGCGGGGGAGTCCGATCAGGCCGCTGGCCGTCTCATCGGTTTCATCGGCCGGGGTCGGTTCCGGCAAGGCCTCGTTAGGCGAAGGTCGAGGCGTCGGAGTCTGCTCATCATCAGTCGGCTCTGGGACTGTTGCCGCTTCATCAATGAGTTCTGTCTCTTCGGCAGGCACGGGAGCAGGAGTTGCGGTAACCGTCTGCTCGCTGACTTCCGCCTCGTCCAGTATCTCGTCGGCCAGCTGCGGTTCGGCCAGTTCCTCTAGTCGGGGTCGGGGGTAGGTGGGGGCGGGCTCGTTCAGCAGCTCGGCCACCACGATAATGCGTTGGCGGGCCGAGCCTTTGGGGTGGCAGGCGGTCAGGGTAAGGCGGTTGGGGTTGTCGCGGAAATTCTGGTCGAGTACCTCTACCGCGGTGGGGGGCACGATCAGGTGGCCGTGGCCTTCTCCCTGTTCCAATACCTGATAGGTGAACTGCCCTTGGATGGTGGTGACCACAATCTCGTCTCCGGGGAGGAGTTTGTCGATTTCGCCGAAGGGGGCGCCGTAGGTCGTGCGGTGCCCGGCTATGGCCGCGTTGCCTTCCTGGCCGGGAAAGGCGGTGGTGGGATAGTGGCCGGGGCCCTTGCGAAGATCGCTGACCCTGACTCCCTCAACGACGGTCTTGTCAATATTGATGCGGGGAATTTGGATCCGGGCTATGGCCGATCCCTGATCCCGGTAGAGCATGGCCAGCCACTCGGGATGGGGTTCGTCGGATAGCCGGGGGATTTCGGCGGGCTCGGGAGTTGCTGTTGGCGCGACCGTCGGGGTGGACTCCGAAACCGGGTTGGATTCTGCCGTCGTCGGCCCGGCCGTCGGCTCCGCAGTGGCTGGTGTTTCTGCCGTGGGTTCGGGGTCTATTGGAGCGGCAGGCACTATCGCGGCGTCCGGTGGCGGATCGAGGGCGGTGGAAGCCTCCAGCAAATCGCTGAACTCGTCGTCCAGTCCCTTCTGGGCTTGGGCCTCGAAAACACCGGTTCCCCACAGCTGGAAGATCCCGAACAGCAAGATGATGATCCCGATGGCGATGACGGTCTTGCCCAGTGTTCCCAGAACCCGCGCGACCGTCACGGCGAAATTGTACGGGTGCATCGGGTCATACCCACAGCAGGCGCTAAGTGCGGCGGTGTGGATACGGTGGAGATATGAAGGTAGCTCTGAGCGTCCGGGATTTTCTGGACCGGGCCGAGGCGGCATACGGCGACCGAGTGGGCATTGTGGATGAGCCCGAACAGCCTGCTGAGGGGTGGGGCGAGCTGACCTATTCCCGGATGGCCGAGTTGGCCCGGGCTCAAGCAGCCGCCTTAGACGAGCACGGAATCGGCTTCGGAGAGCGGGTGGCCATCGTCTCCCACAACGCCGCTCGGTTGATGGTCTCTCTGTTCGGGGTGAGCGGATACGGCCGGGCGTGCGTGCCGATTAACTTCCGGCTCAAGCAAGAAGAGATCAGCTACATAGTGGAGCACTGCGGGGCGACGATGCTGCTGATCGATCCGGAGCTGTCCGATGTGCTGGCCGGGGTGGACTGTCGCCACCGCTATGTGCTCGGCGCCGAGTCCGACGATGCCCTGTACCGGTTTGATGTCGAGCCTGAGCCGTGGACACCGAACGAGGACGCCACCGCCACCGTCAACTACACGTCGGGCACCACTGCCCGGCCCAAGGGCGTGCAGATGACCCACCGCTCTCTATGGCTCAACGCCACCACCTTCGGCTGGGCCGCCGGCGTGAGCGACCGGGACGTTTACCTCCACACCCTCCCCATGTTCCACTGCAATGGATGGGGCATGCCTTACGCCGTCAGCGGTGTCGGGGCTCGCCATATCGTGCTGCGCAAGGTGGACGGCGCGGAGATCTTGCGCAGGATTGAGCACCACGGGGTCACTTACTTGTGCGGGGCGCCGGCGGTGGTGGCCGCCGTGCTGGACGCAGCCCAGGATTGGGAGGGCGAGATTCCCGGTTCGGGTCGGGTGCGGATGACCGTGGCCGGAGCCCCTCCGCCCACTCGCACAATCGAGCGGATGGAGACCGAGCTGGGCTGGGAGTTCATGCAACTCTACGGCCTTACCGAGACCGCTCCGTATTTGACGATTAATCGCCGAAGGGCCGAGTGGGATGAACTAGGTCCGTCGGAGCGAGCGGTCAAGCTGTCCCGCCAGGGCGTTCCCGCCTTGGGAATCTCGCTGGGGGTGGATGAGTCTGGCGAAGTGCTGGCCCGAGGCAACCATGTGCTGGAGGGCTACTGGGAGCAGCCGGATACCTCGGCTGAGGCCCTGGCCGGAGGCTGGTTCCACACCGGTGACGGTGGGCACATCGACGATGAGGGGTACCTCACCCTGTCCGACCGCAAAAAGGACGTGATCATCTCCGGCGGCGAGAACGTCTCGTCCATCGAGGTGGAGGACGCCCTGTTCGCCCATGAGGCGGTGGCAGAGGTGGCGGTCATCGGGGTGCCGGATGAGAAGTGGGGTGAAACGGTTAAAGCCTTAGTGGTGCTGGCCCAGGGCGCTTCGGCCACTGAGGCCGAACTGATCCAGCACTGCCGCAGCCGCCTGGCTCACTACAAGTGCCCCACCTCAGTGGAGTTTCGCGACGAGTTGGCCCGCACCGCCACCGGGAAACTCCAGAAATACCGCCTACGCGAGCCCTACTGGGCCCACCGGGACAGCCAGATCAACTGATCGGGCTGGATGCTCTAGCTCAGAGAGACTGGGGTGGACACCTCGGTGAAGAAGTCGTTGCCCTTGTCATCGGTGACGATGAAGGCGGGGAAGTCCTCCACCTCGATCTTGTACACCGCTTCCATTCCCAGCTCGGGGTACTCCAACACCTCAACCTTGCGGATCGAGTCCTTGGCCAGCCGAGCTGCCGGGCCGCCGATCGATCCCAGGTAGAACCCGCCGTGGCGGGCGCAGGCCTCGATCACCTGTCGAGACCGGTTGCCCTTGGCCAACATCACCAGGCTGCCTCCCGCCGCCTGAAACTGGTCCACGTAGGCATCCATGCGGCCCGCGGTGGTGGGTCCGAACGACCCGGAGGCGTAGCCCTCTGGGGTCTTGGCCGGACCGGCGTAGTACACCGGGTGGTCGCGCAGGTAAGCAGGCATGGACTCGCCAGCGTCGAGCCGCTCCTTTATTCGGGCATGAGCCAAGTCTCGGCCTACTACCAGGGTCCCGGTGAGCGAGAGCCTGGTCTTCACCGGATACTTGGACAGCTCGGCCCGAATGTCGGCCATGGGCTGGTCCAAATCGATGTGCACCACGTGGCCTCTGAGTTCGTCGTCGGTGATCTCCGGCAGAAATCGGGCCGGGTCGGTCTCGAGTTGTTCCAGGAATATCCCCTCTGAGGTGATCTTGCCCAAGGCCTGGCGGTCAGCCGAACACGACACCGCTACTCCCACCGGACAAGATGCGCCATGGCGGGGCAGCCGGATGACCCGGACGTCGTGGCAGAAGTACTTGCCGCCGAACTGGGCCCCGATCCCGAATTGTCGGGTCAGCTCCAGGATGCGGCCTTCCCACTCCAGGTCTCGATAGGCATGACCGGTTTCCGACCCCTCGGTGGGCAACGTGTCCAGGTAGCGGGCCGAGGCGTACTTGGCCACCTTCAGCGTGTGCTCCGCCGAGGTGCCACCAATGACCACGGCCAAGTGGTAGGGCGGGCAAGCGGCCGTGCCCAGGGTGCGCAGCTGCTCGTCCAAGAAGCGAGTGAGGGTTTCGGGGTTGAGCAGCGCCTTGGACTCCTGGAACAGGTACGACTTGTTGGCCGAGCCGCCGCCCTTGGCCATGAACAGAAACGAGTAGGTGTCCCCGGGAGTGGCATAAATCTCAATCTGAGCCGGCAGGTTGTTACCGGTATTTCGCTCCTCGAACATGGTCAGTGGAGCCAACTGGGAGTAGCGGAGGTTTGAGGTCTGGTAGGTGTCGAACACCCCTCGGGCGATGGCCCGCTCATCATCGGCGTCGGTGAGCACCCGCTCGCCCTTGTGGCCTACCACCACTGCGGTCCCAGTGTCCTGGCATCCGGGAAGCACCCCGCCGGCGGCGATGTTGGCGTTGCGGAGCAGCTCGGTGGCGACAAACCGGTCATTGGCCGAGGCCTCGGGATCGTCCAAGATGGCGGCCAGCTGGGCCAGGTGCCCGGACCTCAGCAGGTGGGCGATATCCCTCATGGCCTCGCTGGTGAGCAGGCGGATGCCCTCAGGATCAACCTCGAGGAACTGGCGGTCGCCAAGCGTCACCGTGGACACGAAGTCGGAAGTCAGCAGGCGGTATTCAGTAGAAGTGTCAGGCCCCTTGGGGAGCAACTCGGTATAGGCGAATTCGGCCATGCGTTCGCTTCATTCAACGTGGGTTGTGCTCAGCCTAACGCCGGGGTTCCGGCGAACGGCGATGGATCCCCGTCGTCGGGAATCACCGGGGGGTGCCAGCTCATCGCCTGACCTAGCTGAGCCGCGAAGTCCCTCCAGTCAGGAGGATTCCAGCCCTGGGCAGAGGCCCGCAGGTTGAGTTGGTGGTCGAGGTGAATGATGGCGGGCAGTGACTCCAGCTCCAAAGCCCGCACCACTGAGCGGTCCGCGTCGGCAAACGTGAGAATCTCATTGGTCCACGGCCCGAGAAATTCCTCGGTCTCCTGGGGTGAGGCGGTGACCAAGAACGCCACCCGGCAGTCGGCGCCGACAAAGTTGCGCAGAACGCGGCCGGCCGTGTCGATCATCCAAGAGCTCTCGTAGGTATACGGGTCGAGCACGACCATGACCAGATGGAAGACGGTGACCCAGTCGCCAATGGGGCGGGGCTCGCCGTTCAGGGGCGTCAGGTTCACATCGGCATCAAGCGTTGCGGCCATCGCATTCGAAGTTACCCCAGCATGGGGGCTGAACTCGGTGTCGTGGCTGATGATCAGATCGCGGTCGCGTACGCTTTGGGCCGTGCACCCGATCGAGCATCTGCGCTACGTAGCCCGGTCTTCCGGGGTGGGTCAGGAAGCGCTGGTCCGGGAGACGGCCGGGGCGCTGATGAGCTTCGGCCACGATCCGGCTGGACTGGTCACCACCTGTAGGCGGATGCTCGCCCGCCAGCCATCCTCGGGTCCGCTCATGTGGCTGGCCTCCCGGGTTCTCACCGCGGCCGACCCCCGGTCGGAAGTCCGGGCCTGCATGCAGGCGATAGCAGAGGACAGAACGGCCCGACTCTTATCGCGAGAGCTGCCCGTTGAAGCCACGGTGTGCGTGCTCGGCTGGCCGGACCTGATCGGCAGCGCTCTGCGTTTGAGGGGTGATCTCCGGGTGCTAGTGGTGGATGTACTGGGGGAGGGCTACCACTTGGTGCGCCGCTTGTCAGAGCAAGACAGCTGGGTTGACGAGGTGGCCGAGAGCGGACTGGGAGCAGCGGCGGCATCGGCAGAGGTGGTGCTCTTGGAAACCGCCGCAGTCGGCCCTGAGGGGTTCTTAGCCGTTGCCGGATCTCGGGCCGCAGCAGCAGTGGCCCGTGCCGCCCAAGTACCGGTGTGGCTGGTTGCAGGAAGGGGGACGGTCTTGCCCGGCCCAATGTGGAACTCACTGATCGAGAGGGCGCTGGGAATGGTGAATGCGTGGGAGGCTGACGAAGAAGTCGTGCCCCTCGCATTGGTAGATCGAGTAGCCGGGCCCGACGGGCCGGTCTCAGTACCCGAGGCAGTTTCCAGCACCGACTGCCCGGTCGTCCCCGAGTTGTTCTGCTCAGCAATTTGACCGGTCCACATCTAATTGAAAGGCAGGTGCCCCGCCCGACGCGGGGTAGCCAGAAGGCAGGCACTAGCCTTTTGGCTGACAAGGGCAAGGTCTGCCCCTTTCCGAGGAGTCCATGTGTCTGACAGTCCACCGTTCGACTCGGCCGTGTTCCGCCAAGTGCTCGGACAATTCCCCACCGGCGTGACCGTGGTCACCGCTGCGGGCCCAGACGGACCAGCTGGGCTGGCCATCGGCTCCTTTGGCTCGGTGTCGCTCGACCCGCCTCTGGTCATGTTCATGCCGGGCACTACATCCACCAGCTGGCCGGCAATCGAAGCCGCCGGATATTTCGGGGTGAACATCCTGGCTGAAGACCAGGTGGAGATGTCCAACCTGTTCGCCTCCAAGGCCGAGGACAAGTTCGCCGGCTTGGAGTGGACGACGAAGATCACCGGCGCTCCCATCTTCGGTTCCTCGTTGGCGTGGATCGACTGCGAGATCGACCAGGTGGTGGAAGGCGGCGACCACTGGATCGTCCTGGGCCGAGTGTTGGATCTAGAGGTCCAGCGGGACGACGTGGGGCCGCTGGTGTTCTTGGCCGGGAAATACGGCTCGTTCAATCTGCTGGGCTGACGAGCGATGCCGGTTTATGCGTTGGGAGACATTGAGCCCGATATCCACCCCGAGGCGTTCATTCACCCGCTGGCGGTGATCATCGGCCGGGTGAGCGTCGGCGCAGAGTCCACGATTTGGCCGGGAGCAGTGCTCCGGGGTGACGGAGCGGGTATCACCATCGGAGCCCGCACTTCGATTCAGGACAATGCCGTGATCCACAACACCGACGAACTGGCCACTGTGGTGGGAGACGATGTCACCGTCGGCCACCTGGCCCACTTGGAAGGCTGCACTATTGAGGACGAAGCGCTGGTAGGCGTCGCCTCAGTGGTATTGCACGAAGCGGTTGTAGGCCGAGGTGCGCTGGTGGGAGCCAGTGCAGTGGTCACCAACCATATGAAGATTCCTCCTCTGGCTTTGGCCGTTGGCGTGCCCGCCAAGGTTCGCGAAGGCCATATGGCCGAGGGGCAGAATCGAGAGGACGCCCAGGGCTATGTGGCCCGGGGCAACCGATATCGAGCTGAGATGCGCTTACTCGGCTGATCGCCGGTAGTATTCAGGTAAGCCAAGTCGAACCCATCGCTAGGATTTTCATATGTCGTCGGAAGCCCTCGCCCTTGATCTCGGCCGATACAAGCTCGGCTGGAGCGACGAGGAAGATTACGTCTTCAAGCCCAAGAGAGGGCTGAACACCGACATCGTCCAGGAGATGTCGTGGATGAAGAGCGAGCCTGAGTGGATGCGCAACTTCCGCTTGAAGTCGCTCTCCCGATTCGAGAAGCGGCCCATGCCCAACTGGGGCGGCGACATGTCGGGCATCGACTTCGACAACATCTACTACTACATCAAGCCCACCGAGGGTCTGGCCGACGACTGGGACGCGGTGCCCGACTCAATAAAGGACACCTACGAGAAGCTGGGCATCCCCGAGGCCGAGCGCAAGTACTTGGCCGGCGTGACCGCCCAGTACGAGTCCGAGGTGGTGTACCACCGCAACCGGGAGGACTTGGAGCAACAGGGAGTGCTGTTCTGCGACATGGACACCGCTCTCAAGGAGTATCCCGAGTTGGTGCAGGAGCACTTCGGTTCCATCATTCCGCCGGGCGACAACAAGTTCGCCTCCTTGAACTCCGCAGTGTGGTCGGGGGGCAGCTTCATCTATGTGCCACCCGGTGTGACGGTGGAGATGCCGCTTCAGGCCTACTTCCGCATAAACGCCGAGAACATGGGCCAGTTCGAGCGGACCCTGATCATCGCCGACGAGGGTTCGCAGGTTCACTACATCGAGGGGTGTTCGGCTCCGGTGTATACCAGCGATTCGCTGCACTCCGCGGTGGTGGAGATCTTGGTCAAGAAATCGGCCCGGGTCACCTACACCACCATCCAGAACTGGTCCAACAACGTGTACAACCTGGTCACCAAGCGGGCCAAGGTCGAGGCCGAGGGCCACATGGAGTGGATCGACGGCAACATCGGCTCCCGTCTGACCATGAAGTACCCCGCGGTAGTGATGGTCGGCCCCAAGGCCTCGGGCGAGGTGCTATCGGTGGCCTATGCCGGCCCCAACCAGCATCAAGATGCCGGGGCCAAGATGACCCACGCCGCCCCAGAGACCACCTCAAAGATCGTGTCCAAGTCGATCTCCAACGGTGGAGGTCGCACCAGCTACCGGGGCTTGGTCCGAGTGGAGGACGATGCCTACGGGTGCCGCAGCCACGTGCAGTGCGATGCGCTGATCTTGGACGAGGACAGCGTGTCCGACACCTACCCCTACATGGAGGTGGGCACCCGGGACGCGGAGATCGGCCATGAGGCCACCGTCTCCAAAGTGGCTGACGAGCAGTTGTTCTATCTGATGAGCCGCGGACTGACCCAAGAGCAGGCCATGGGCATGATCGTCAATGGCTTCATCGAGCCAATCACCCGCACCTTGCCCATGGAGTACGCCGTGGAGTGGAGCCGGCTTATCGAGTTGCAGATGGAGGGATCTGTCGGCTGATGCCCATGCGGCAAGATTGCAAGTACTTCGAGAGCCGGTCGTACCCCAATGGAGAGACCGTGCGGAAGTGCGATTTGGATTTGGCCCCTGAGGCCCCGTGGCGCTGTCCCGACGACTGCTCGGCCTATGAGCGCCGAATGGTTGACGTGAACTGGTCGCACGGCACCTTGGTCACGCCGCCAACTCCCGAGGCGCCATCCAGCGTGGGAAGCGATGAGAGTATCGGCGCTTTGTTGGACGCCGCCGAGGACATCGTGAACGAGGCCGGCCCCCGAGTGATGGCTGAACTGGAGAAGGAGAAGTCCCGGAGAAGGTCAAGAGCGGGGGGCGGCGGAAAGGCCAAACGGCGAAAGCGCCGTCGTCGTTCGTGATCGATTCACAATTCACTCCCGAGGCGGCCGGTGCCATACCCGGCCCCGATTGGCTGGCCCGCCGTCGAGTGGCTGCCGCTGAGCAGGTGGCTGCCTCGGCTATGCCCTCGGTGGAAGAAGAACTCTGGCGGTATACCCCCATCGGGCAGCTAGACCTAGGCCGCTATCAGCTGGCTACCGACGCTGGCGCCCAATCACCGACTGCCATCCCCGGTCACTGTGCGATCGCCGACACCAGCAACGGCTGGCTGTGCGGGATTGAGTTGACCCCCGAGACCGCAGCCCAAGGAGTGGAGGTCAGACCCTTGGGCGAGAGCGACGCCGAGCTGGCTGCATCGGTTGATGTCGACCTATTCGCCGTCATGAATGCGGCGTTCTCCGTTGAGCCGGTGTTGGTGCGGGTGCCCCCAGGGGTGAGCGTGGAAGGGCCCATCGTGGTGCGCCACTGGATCGACACCGAAGGAGCCGCAGTGTTCCCCCGGTTGATCGTGGACGCGGGGGCCGATTCCTCGGTCGAGGTGCTGGAGCTGTACGGCTCAGCCGACGTTGCCGCGTTTGTGAGCCCAGTGGTCGAGATCAGGGTGGCTTCCGCCGCCCGGGTTGGCTATCTGGCTGTGCAGGACCTGGGTCCCAAGGTGTGGCACATCGGCTCGCAGGTCAGCCACATCGGCTCGCAGGCCCATATGCGGGCCTCCACTGCCGCGTTGGGCGGCGAGTATGCCCGAATGCGGCTGGACACCCATCTGTCCGGCCGGGGCGCCACCGGTGATCTCATATCGCTGTATTTCGGCGACGGCGACCAGACTCTGGACTTTCGCACCTTCCAAGATCACGCCGCTCCTGATACCACCAGCAGCCTGCTGTTCAAGGGGGCGGTGGACGATTCCTCCCGTTCGGTCTACACCGGGCTGATCCGGGTTCGGCCCGATGCCCGAGGCACCAACGCCTACCAGACCAACCGGAACATCAAGCTGTCGGAGGACGCTTGGGCCGAGTCGGTGCCCAACTTGGAGATCGAGAACAATGAGGTGCATTGCAGCCACGCTTCCGCGGTTGGCCCGATCGACGGCGAGCAGTTGTTCTATCTGGAGAGCCGGGGGGTTCCCACCGAGACCGCTGAGCGCCTGATTGTGACGGGGTTCTTCGACGAGGTGCTCGATCAGTTTCCTGTTCTTGAGGCGGTCCCTGCGGTGCGAGATCGGCTCCAGGCCAAGATCGAGGGGCTGAGCCATCACCACGCTATTGAGAGAAGCGGGTCGGGGGCGTGACCGGGGATCGAGTGGTGCTGTGCCCGCTTGACGAGTTGGGCGACGGGGAAGCCCGGAGGTTCGACATCGATGTTGGCGGCTTGGCTCACCAGGTGGCGGTTGTCCGGTTGGGAGATGACCTTTACGCCCTGGGCGACATATGCAGCCATGCCGACTACTCCCTGGCTGAGGGCGAAGTAGACAGCGAAGAGGGCACCATCGAATGCTGGAAGCACGGCAGTTTGTTCTCATTGGCCACTGGTGAGGCGGAAACCTTGCCTGCCACTCGTCCGGTGCCCGTCTACGACGTAGCGGTGGAAGACGGTCAAGTTTGGCTGGAGGTTGGCCACGATGAATGAGCCAGCCGTGAGCGAGCTGGTTGTCTCGGGCCTGCACGTCCGGGTCGGCGGGCAGATGGTGCTGAACGGGGTAGACCTGCGGGTGGCATCGGGTGAAGTCCATGCGGTGATGGGGCCCAACGGTTCGGGCAAGTCGACCCTGGCTTACGCCATCATGGGCCGCCCTGCCTATGAGGTCACTGCCGGGTCGATCACACTGAACGGAGCCGACCTGGTGGATCTGTCCCCGTGGGAGCGGGCCCACGCTGGGCTGTTCTCCACCCAGCAGTATCCCACCGAGGTGCCGGGTGTGGGCTTGGAGATCATGCTGGAAGAAGCAGTGGCCGCTACTGGAGGGGACCGCAGCGCGGTGGAAGCCCAAGTAGCTGCCGAGGCTGAGCTAGTTGGCTTCGACCCTGACTTGCTGTACCGGTCATTGAACGTAGACCTGTCCGGGGGCGAAATGAAGCGAAGCGAGGCGGTGCAGCTCGGCGTACTCCGCCCCCAGATCGCCATCTTGGACGAGCTGGATAGCGGCCTCGATGTGGACGCCTTGGCCGCGGTGAGCCATCGCATCGAGCTGGCCACCCACCAGGACAATTTGGGCGTGCTGGCCATCACCCACTTCAGTCGTCTGCTGACCGTGCTCCATGCCGACGTGGTCCACATCCTCATTGACGGCGTGATCCGGGAGACCGGAGGCCCGGAACTGGCTGCCCAACTAGAGGACACTGGCTACGATCCTTGGGTCGATGACCGCTCTGTCGCCCCCGTTGAAATCCACCTAGGAGGAGACCCATGGCCGTAGACGCCGATGCCAAGAGACTGCTGAGCGACGAGGAGATCGCCGCCACCCTGGAGGACCTTCCCGGTTGGGAGCGCCAAGGTGACAAACTCGCCGCCACCTTCAATTTCTCCGACTTCTCCGAGGCCTTCGGCTTCATGTCCCGAGTGGCCCTGATCTCCGAGCGCCTCTTCCACCACCCCGAGTGGTCCAACGTCTGGTCCACCGTAGAAATAGCCATCACCAACCACGCCGCCGGCGGCCTCACCGAGTTGGACTTAGAGTTCGCCCGCCGCGTCAACGCCCTGGATTAGGCAAAGGGATTGAGCACTGGGACATCGAATTGATCGAAGTCGCGTGTGTTTCGAGTGACCACGGTCAACCGGTGGACAATGGCAACGGCAGCAATCAAGGCATCCTGAAGCAGCTTGTCGGCCTGTCGGTGCATCAACCGGGCCCACTGACGAAACGCGGCGGCGTCTACCGGTAAGACGTCGTAGGCATCAAGTACTCGTTCCAGCCAGGCTTCGATTTCTCCTGCCTTGGCCGGATCCTGCTCTCGGGTGATCTCGATTCCAGCCTGGATCTCGCCAATGGTGACCGCTGACAATTGCAGTTGTTCTGCCGGGATGTCCTGTATCCAGTTCAGCACCGATTGGTGGGGGCGGGGGCGACGAAGCTCGGAGACCACGTTGGTGTCAAGGAGGTACATGGTCTAGTCAAGAGTCAACGGTTCTCGTTGGCGGAGTCCTCCACGAGGCGGGGTCAACGCTTCTGTTCGAGCCTCCGTGTCGAGAAGTAGCTCTTTCAGGCTCGGCTTGGCCTTCCCCACAAGCTGGCGCCATTGGTCAATTGGGACCACTACCGCCGTCTCCACCCCCCGCTTCGTGACCACTTGGGGCCCGTGAGCAATGCTGGTCTCCAGCAACTCGCTGAAACGAGCCTTCGCCTCCTGCACCTGCCACGCCTTATCTTCCATGTTCCCTCCGACCACTTACTGACTAGTCAGCGCACTAGTCAGTATAGCGGGAGCAATTGGCCCACCACCCGACATTTCTGCTGCTGACCCTCTTAGAAACGCGCCGCGAGTGCTTTGAGATCCACTTCGAGGCTGCCATCGACGAGGGCGGCTCTGCATGCCTCGATGATCTCCTTGGGCAAAGATGGTCACAGCCTGAACATAGTCAGAATTGGCTCAGCGGAATGCGAGGTTTTCGCAGCGGTTGAGGGTTCGTTCTACGGCATTGCGGTCGGGGATGAGGATGGCGGTGAGCCAGACGCCGTTTTGTTCGATGAGGATGTCGGAGGCCCGTCGCTCGACCTCGGGGCGGCCGAGGTCGGGACGAGCGGCGGCGATGAGGTCGGCGAGCTGTGCTAGGTAGCGACGTTGGGCGGTCTGGTTGATGTCGGCGAACTGAGGATCGACACCGGCCAGCGACCATAGCTGGAGGCGCAGGCTCAGGTAGTCGGGGGCCAGAAAGGCAGGGTCGAGGGCTTGTCTCAGGCAGTGGCGAAGCTGATCGGGGGCGGCCGGCCCGGGCGGGGGAGTTACCAGCTCAAGGTCCTGGTCGCCCACTCGGTGCAGGGCGGCGCAGATCAGCGACGTCTTGTTCTCGAAGTGGTAGTTGGCCAGGCCCACAGCAACTCCGGCCTCCCGGGCCACGGCCCGCATGCTGACCCCGGCGATGCCCTCTCGGGCCAGAACGGCGAGGGTGGCGTCGAGGATTCGCTCGTCGGCCAGGGTTACAGCCTCGGCCACGTTCAGAACCTCATCTGCTGTAAGCGTCCAGCACGAGTCCGTGGAAATGATGCATGGCGTGCTCTGACAGCCCCGACCCGCTGGGGTCGTTGACAATGCGGCCCTGCTGGAACGCCGGAGTCGACATGCCCCGCTGCACGCTCTCCACCAGGTTGATGTCCTCCACCTGTAGGACTTCGTCGAGATAGCGGATCGACTCGATCTCGACCTCGTTGGGCTCGTCAGTCTCCAGGTAGAAGTCGTAGGTCTCAAAGGTGAGGTCGGGGGCGACGGGGGTGATCTTCAACACGATGAAGTTCCCCCGGCCCGGGTATCTCATCATGCAGGTGTTGGGCCATAGCCACCACACCGCGTGGTCGGTAACGGTGGCCTCGCTCACGTCGTAGGCGGTATTGGCGGACTTGCCGGCCTCGGCCATGTGGCTGGAGTAGATGCCGTGGGTGGTAACCACGTAGGTGTCCATGTCCACCAGCGACACGAAGTCCTTGTGGGCGATGTGGCAGTGGTAGCACTCCAGGAAGTTGTCGACCACGTTCTTCCAGTTGCTGTTGATCTTGTAGGAGAGGCGGTGGGCGAAGGTGAGCTGCTCCACATCGGGGGCCCAGCGGGCGATCTCAGCCCCCAAGTCGCCAGACTGCTGTTGCAGAGGAGCGGCCTCGGGGTCGAGGTTGGCGTATACGAACCCACCGAACTCGGTGATCTGCACCGGGTCGAGGCAGATCTGATGGGTGTCGAAGTCAACGAGGTGATTGGTGTGGCGAGCGGCTTGAAGCTGGCCCGCTAGGTCATAGGACCATCCGTGGTAGGGGCAAACCAGGTTCTTCAGCCGACCCTCGCCCTCGACGAGCTCGTGGGCCCGGTGCTGGCACACGTTGTAGAACGCTCGTAGGTCCCCGTCGTGCCCGCGGATGGCGAAAATCGGCTGCCCGGCGATGACCTCGGCCACAAAACTGCCCCGATCGCGGAGCTTCTCGCCATGGCAGAGCCACTGCCAGGTCCGGCTGATGATCGCCGATTGGTCGGTGTCGAACCACCGCTTCTTGGTGTAGGCATCGGCGTGTAATGAGAGCGAAGAGCTGGGATCAGGGTGCCATCCCTGCCCGATGTCGACAGCAGAATCTTCGCTCATTGCCCATCGCTCTGGATTCGAATACGGCCCCGCAGCACTGAGTCCAATCTAGCATTGTTGAACGACCGTTCAAGATGGAACGGTCTGGCTGAGTCAGGCGGGAGTTTGAGCTTCGTCTAGGGCTTGGGTGAGGGTGTGCCAGGACAAGGTGGCGCACTTGATTCTCACAGGGAACTTGACCACGCCTTTGAGAGCCTCTAGGTCGCCCAACTTGATGTCGGCACCGTTGCCGTTGATGGGCGCAGGGTCGTCGGCCGGGTCGGGCTCGATCGACATCATGGCCTTGAACGCCCGATTCAGGCGATGCAGTTCCTCGGTGGTGCGGCCGATGACGGTGGCCGACATCATCGATGCCGAGGCTTGGCTGATCGAACAGCCTTGGCCGCCCACCTTGATGTCGTCGATCACCCCGTTGGCCAAGCGCACATAGACGATGACCTCGTCACCGCACAGCGGGTTGAAACCCTCGGCCCGGACTGCGGGCGGGGTATCCAGCTCACCCCGGTTGCGGGGATTCCGGTAGTGGTCGAGGATGATCTCGCGGTAAAGGTCTTCAAGATCAGGCATGGCAGCGGTTCACTAGTTTACGGGTGAAGGTTCGTAGAATTGCAGTCATTCTTCATTCAAGGCTTCACTCAATAAAAAACGCGTCGGCGTCGCCCAGCGCATCAGCTAGCGCGTCGACATCAGACTCATCGTTGTACACATACATCGATGCCCGGCTGGTGGCGGCACAGCCCAGCACCCGCATGAGCGGTTTGGCGCAGTGGTGGCCAGCCCGTACGCACACCCCGGAACGGTCCAACACCTGGGCCACGTCGTGAGGATGGATTCCCTTGTACTCGAACGACAACACTCCGCCCCGCTCAGCCGGCTCGGTTGGCCCGTGGATGGTGATGTCGTCTCCATAGCGCTGGTTCAGGGTGCGCAGGGCATAGCCGGTGAGGGCCACCTCGTGCTCTCGAATCTGCTCCATGCCCAGCCCATTGAGATAGTCCACCGCTGCTCCCAGCCCGACCGCCTCAGCTATGGGCGGGGTTCCGGCCTCGAATTTCCAGGGAACCGCCGCGGTGCTGAATCCCTCCTTGGTCACGTTGAGGATCATCTCGCCCCCGCCCAGAAACGGCGGCATGGCCTCCAAGAGCTCGGATTTGGCCCACAGCACCCCGATTCCCGTTGGGCCGCACATCTTGTGGCCGGTGAAGGCCACGAAGTCGGCCCCCATCTCCACCACATCGGTGGGCAGATGCGGGGTGTACTGGCTGGCGTCCACCATCATCAGCGCGCCGGCTTCGTGAGCCGCGTCGGCCAGTTGCCGTATGGGGTTGATGGTGCCCAGCACGTTGGACACTGCCGCCACGCTCAGCAGCCGGGCCCCGTCGAGCAGCCGGTCGAGGTCGGTCAGGTCTAGATGGCCGTTGGCGTCGATGGGGATCCAGCGCAGATCGATGCCCTGCTCGGCGGTCAGCATGTGCCAGGGAACGATGTTGGCGTGGTGCTCCAACTCGGTAATCACCACTGGGTCACCCGGCCCCAGATTGGCCCGGCCCCAGGTTCGGGCCACCAGGTTAATGGCCTCGGTGGCGTTCTTGGCGAATATGACCTCAGAGTCCCGAGAGGCTCCGATGAATTGGGCGACTTTATTCCGAGCCAACTCCATCGCCTCGGTGGCCTCTACCGCAAGTTGGTAGGAGCCCCGGTGGACGTTGGAGTTGTAGCGCTCGTAATAGTCGGTTATGGCATCGATCACCGCTCTGGGTTTGTGGGAGGTGGCGGCCGAGTCGAGGTACACCAAGCGGCCGCCGTGGACCTTCCGACATGTGATGGGAAAGTCGGCTCGAATGGCGGCAGGGTCTAGCGCCATGCCTCGTACCCCTCGGCATCCAGTTGGGCGGCCAACTCGAAGCCGCCGCTGGCCGCGATCTTCCCGTTCATCAGGATGTGGACGTGGTCGGGCTTGAGGTGGTCGAGCAGCCGGCGGAAGTGGGTGATGGCCAGAACCCCCATCTCCGAGCGGGAGTCCCGCACCTCCTGCACCCCGCTGGCCACGATCTTGAGGGCGTCGATGTCCAGGCCGGAGTCGGTCTCGTCCAAGATGGCCATCTCCGGCTCCAAGATGGCCAGTTGAAGCACCTCATTGCGCTTCTTCTCGCCCCCGGAGAACCCGTCGTTCAGATAGCGGTCGGCAAAGGAGGGGTCCATGTCGAACCGCTCCATCCACTCCATCACCGCCAGCCTCAGTTCAAGCACCGACAGGTCGATGCCCTTGCGGGCCGACAGGGCCTGCCGCAGGAAGTTCATCACCGAAACGCCGGGGAACTCCTGGGGGTACTGGAAGGCCAAAAACAGTCCGGCTTTGCCCCGGACGTCGGCTGACCAGTCGGTTATGTCGTCGCCCTTGAAGCAGATCCGCCCCCCGGTCACCTCATACTCGGGGCTGGCCAAAAGCGCGTTGGCCAAAGTTGACTTGCCCGAGCCGTTGGGTCCCATTAGGGCGTGTACCTCACCCGCTCTAACGGTGAGGTCGATGCCCGACAGAATCGGGATGCCGCCGTCGGCCGTGGCCACGTGCAGGTTCTCGACCTCAAATAGTGGGGCCTCGGGCTGGCTCACCTGATCAGTCTACGTCGGAGGAGTCGTTTTCCCTATCACCGGAAAGCCGCATAGCAAGCCGGTGGCCGGGTCTACCAACCCCGGTCGATCCACTCCTGGAGATGGGGAGTCTCGTCGCCGATGGTGGTCTGATCGCCGTGGCCGGGGAGCACCAGGGTGTCGGAGGGCAGCGGGGAGAACATCCGCTTTTCGATGGATTCGATGATGGTGTCGAAGTCGCCGCCCTCGAATCCGGTGGCCCCAGGGCCGCCGGGGAAGAGGGTGTCGCCGGAGAAGAAGATGGGCGAGCCCTCCAGTCGGAACGACATCGACCCCGGCGTGTGGCCCGGCGTGTGGATGCAGTGCAGGCGGAGTCGGCCCACCTCGATGACCGACTCGTCCTCGAGCAGGTAGTCGTAGGAGTCGAGCATGGCGGCATCTTCGGCGGTGACGCCCACCTCGTACCCGGCGTCGCGCACCGCCGGGATGGCCTGGATGTGGTCCCAGTGCCCGTGGGTTTCCAACACCGTGCGGACCCCTAGGGAAGAGCACAGCTCCAACAGCCTCTCGTGCTCGTTGGCCGCGTCAATCAGCACCGCGTCGCCGGTTTCGCGGCAGCGGACGACGAACACGTTGTTGTCCATCGGACCCACTACCACTTTGTGGATCTCGGCCTGGGTGTCTTGCCAGTGCAGGGTCATGGCTGCTCTTTTCGCGTGTGGGTCACGTTGCGACCCCGATTGTGCCCTATGTATCGGCCCAGTGACAGGTTCGAGCGTGGCTACCAGGGTTGTGGTCTAGTAGAAACAGAGCCGTGAACTTTGCCTTCAGCGAGGAACAAGAAGAGCTGCGGCGATTCGTCCGGCAGTTCTTGGAGGACAAATCTCCGGAATCGGCGGTCCGAGAGCAAATGGACACCGAGAAGGGCTACGACGACGCGGTCTGGAATCAGATGGCCGAGCAACTCGGTTTGCAGGGGCTCATAATCCCTGAGGAATACGGGGGCAGTGGCTTCAGCTATATCGAGCTGATCGTGGTGTTGGAGGAGATGGGCCGGGCGCTGCTCTGTGCTCCGTTCTTCTCCAGCGTGGTGCTGGCGGCCAACGCCCTCATCCACAGCGGTGATGAAGAGGCCAAGGCTGCGCTGCTGCCCGGCATCGCCGGCGGGGAGACGGTGGCCGCGCTGGCCTTCACCGAGGAGAACGGCCGCTGGGACGAGTCGGGCATCACCGTGGAGGCCACCGCCGACGGCGACGGCTGGCGCATCAGCGGAACAAAGATGTTCGTGATCGACGGTCACACCGCCGATGTGGTGGTGGTGGCTGCCCGCACCGCTGGTGGGGTGAGCCTGTTCTGGTGTCCCGGCGACGCTGAGGGATTGACCAGTACTGCTCTGTCCACCATGGACCAGACCCGCAAGCAGGCCCGCCTGGACTTCGACAACACCCCGGTCACGCTGATCGGCGCCGAGGGCGGGGGCTGGGCGGTGCTGGAGCGGGTTCTCGACCTGGCTGCGGTGGCCCTGGCCGCCGAGCAGGTAGGCGGCGCCCAGATGTGCCTGGATATGTCGGTGCAGTACGCCAAAGACCGGGTGCAGTTCGGTCGGCCCATCGGGTCGTTCCAGGCCATCAAGCACAAGTGCGCCGACATGCTGCTAGAGGTGGAGTCGGCCAAGTCGGCGGCCTACTACGCCGGCTGGTGCGCCTCGGAGCTCAACGACGAACTCCCCTCGGTGGCCAGCCTGGCCAAGGCCTACTGCTCGGAGGCCTACTTCCACGCCTCGGCGGAGAACATCCAAATTCACGGCGGGATCGGATTTACCTGGGAGCATCCCGCCCACCTCTACTTCAAGCGGGCCAAGTCGTCGGAGCTCCTCTTCGGCGACCCCACTTATCACCGCGAGCTGCTGGCTCAGCGCATCGGCATCTGACGCTCTTACTGGTAATTGCCGCAGTCTTGGTGGTCGGGCTGGCCACCTATGCGGTAATGCGGGTGTCCTCCCGGCTGGCCCACACCCGGGCAAGGGCCGTATACGACTTATTCGAGGCCGTGGACTACGTGGCCGAGCGACTCCCCGATGCGCTGTCGGCCAAGCTGAGCTATGACGACGTGGAAGCGGTGCTGTTGTGGCGGCTGGACTACCTGCGGTTGCGGGGATCGGCCACTTATGGGCGGGCCGATGTCACCGCCGCCGCGGCGGAGAGCCGGGATGAGCAAGTGGTTACTAGCGATGACGACTCGGTGGACTATGTGCTGGCCAAGGCCACAGCATCCGGTCGGGACATCGACGCATTGGACGTGGTGGTGGTGCTCGACCTGGAGAGCCAGTACCTGAGAGAGATCGGTGCACTCGGCCCTCCAGCCGATGAAACGGGCAACCAAGACGGTACGGTTTAGAGATGGATAGGCCACGGTCGTTGGAAGGCTTCCGGTACGTGGGAGACAAGCGCTCCCAGTTGGTGTATGACTTGGATGAGATCAGCGACGAGTCGGTCATCCAGGAATTGGTGGCGTCCGAGCAGTACTTGGTGTTCGGACCTGACAGCCTGGCCGAGGCCCGAAACCGGGGCTATCGGCCCCGGGCGGTGTGACTCACTGGCAGACTACCGGCGGGCTCAAGCTGGCCGGACATCTAGGCCTACCGGAGAATCGTCGTTTGCGGGCCCTGCCCAGTGTGGTGCTGTGTCCCGGGTTTCCTTCGGCAGCCAACGGAGGTTCAAGGGCGGCTGAGCGGATCTACTCGCTGGCCGATCGAATCGCGCAGAACATGGAGTGGGCCGCGCTGGTGCTCAACTACCGGGGATGCGGCGACAGCGAAGGCGATTTCTCGCTTGATGGATGGACCGACGATGTTCGCAGCGCGGTTGACTACCTCAACGGTCTTGAGCAGGTAGAAGGGGTCTGGCTAGCAGGGTTCGGCATCGGTGGGGCGCTGGCTGCCCACGTTGCCCAAGACGATTCCCGGGTCAGGGGGGTGGCCACCATGGGGTCGCCGGTGGACTTTGCCCATTGGGATCTCGGTGCGTCAGGGGTGGTGGAGTACGCCCGATCTCTGGGAATCATCTCTTCGCCGGGCTTCCCCGACTCGGTGGATTCGTGGGCCAAAGCCGCCAGTTCCATCCGTGTAGACCGGTGCGCCGCCGAGATCGCCCCCCGGCCCATGCTGGTGTTACACGGCTCCAACGACGTGGAAGTGTCTCCCTTCGACGCTCGAGCCATCGCCGAAGCCCACGGCGATGCCGGCCTGCGCATCATCAGCGGTGCCGGCCACCGCCTCCACTCCGACCCCCGCTGCATAGCCATCCTCCTAGGCTGGCTCGACTCCCAAATCACCCTCATCCCCTGACGGGTTGAGAGCAGGGCTGCGCCGGTCAGTCTTGCTTGGTTTTGCCTTTGGCTTTTTGGGCTTTCTTCCAGGCTCTTACTTCGGCGAGGGCTTCGGGGCTGTCGATGTCGGCGACGGTGCGAGGGGTGGGGTCAGCGAAGGGCCCGGCGGCGGCTTCCCAGCCGTCGGGGGTCACGCCGAAGCGCTTGGCCAGCACGGCGAGGAAGATCTTGGCCTTCTCGTCGCCGTAGCCGGGCAGGGCCTTGAGCCGGCTGAGCAAGTCTTGGCCGGTGGCGGCTTCGGTCCACACTCGGGCGGCGTCGCCGTCGTAGTTGTCTACGAGGTGGCGGGCCAGCTCTTGGGCTCGGCGGGCCATCGAACCGGGGAACCGGTGCAATGCGGGCTTCTCTTTGAACGCGGCCTCGGCCGTGTCTGGATCCAGCACGGCGAGGCGCTCGGGCGAGAATTCGTCGGGGATTCTCTCCTTCAACCGCAGGGGCGATTTGAATGCCCACTCCATGGGGACCTGCTGGTCGAGCATCATTGCCAGCAGGAGCGCGAACGGATCATCGATGAGCAGTTGATCGGCGTCGTGGTCGCCGGTGACGGCAAGTGTTCCCATCTGCCCATCGTACTGATCAATTGTCACAAGACGTAGCCTGAAACCGTGGCTCGATCCGTCGCCAAGTTGCTTGCCCACCCAGGAATCTGGCTTACCGCACTGAGGGTGGGATGGCGTTTGAGGGTGTTCCCCGATCCGGCCTATCTGAAGTTTCGGATGGTCACCATGTATGGCGATGCCCATGCCCAACCCCGCCCCGACGACCTGGTCACTTACTTGCAGTGGTGCAAAGCCTGGGAGCAAGCACGGTAAATCGGCGCTGAATTGCTTCTTTCGGCGGGTCGACGAGGGGGAGTGTTCTCGGTAAACCCCACGAAGCGCCCTGGCAGGTTCACTATGGTTTCCACCATGACCCGGGCGCTGGTGCTGAACGCCTCCTTCGAGCCGCTGAGCGTGGTGTCCCCCCGGCGCGCCCTCGTGCTGGTGATGGCGGAGAAGGCGGAGGTCGTGCTGGAGTCCGGAGAGAGAATCCGCTCCGAGCGGCTCGACTTCCCCGTTCCGTCGGTGGTTCGACTGCGCTACTACGTCAAGGTGCCGTTCTTCCGCACCGGCGGGCTCAGCCGCCGTGGGGTGTTCGCCCGTGACGGTTACCGGTGCCAGTACTGCGGTCGTCACGCCGACTCCATCGACCACGTTCAGCCTCGAAGCCGGGGTGGTACCCACTCGTGGGAGAACGTGGTCGCCGCCTGTCGGCGGTGCAACATGGCCAAGCGGGATCGGCTCCTCTCGGAGACCCCGATGAGGCTGGTCCGTCCGCCGGCCGAGCCACCTCGTTCGGCCTGGGTGGCCTCCGCGGTCGGCCATGTGCCCTCCGACTGGCTGCCTTACTTGGATCCTTCGGCTGAGTCTGTCGCCCAGACTGCGTAGAAGTCACGTAAGTGTGGAGGCGGCCGACGGTGGGTGGACGACCAGTCGGTTGAGCGGGCTAGTGGGGGAATTGCACGACCTGCGCCCCGACCCCGATGCCAGACGGCAAGTCTGGCTAATGGCCCCCCTCGACACCGCCCTGGTGTTGGGGTCGGCTCAATCGGCAGAGATTGCCTCAGACCGAGTCTCCCAAGAAGCCGTCGTGGTGCGCCGTCGCAGCGGTGGGGGAGCGGTGATGGTGGTCCCGGACGACTCGGTGTGGATCGATGTGGTGATCAACCGAGCCGACCCGCTGTGGGATGACGATGTGAACCGGGCGCCCATCTGGCTGGGCCAGGTTTGGGCCAAGGCCTTGGCTTCACTGGGTTTGGCCCACGGTGAGGTGTTCGACCGCTACCAGCCCGGTCGGTGGGGCAGGGTGGCATGTTTCGCCAGCTGGGGGCCGGGCGAGGTACGGGTAGGTGAGGCCAAAGCGGTGGGAATCTCCCAGCGTCGCACCCAGAATGTGGCCCGATTCCAAACTCTCCTGTACCGATGCTGGGCCCCCGAGACGCTGCTCGCCCGCCTCTCGATACCACCAGAACAGAGCGATGATCTTGCCGAAACCTTGGCTGCGGCCGCCTACCCGGTAAACGCCCACCCCGACGAAATCCACGCCGCTTTCCTCAACGCCCTGCCCCAATAGACGAACTACTCCCCCGAGAGCGAGCGCGCCCAACCGAGACTCGGCTGCTCTGCCTACGCAGAAACCGCGCGACCGGGTTGCGTTGGTGGGGTAGAGGGGGATAGGGTGGGAAGAAGTGGGAGATAAGGGGAAACAGCCGGTACCCGTCGGAGGGGACAATGCTCACCGGTGAGCATCGGCGTTCCCTGGACGACAAGGGTCGGCTTTCGCTGCCGCCGACATTTCGTTCGGCGCTGGCCCAAGGGGCCTATGTGGCGATCTACAAGCAATGCCTCGGGATTTGGACGGCCGAAGAAGCCCGCAGTGCACTGGAGCGGCTTGAAGCTGCTGTCCGGGCCGGCGAGGCCACCGGCGATGACTTGCGTCGATTCTCCGCGAGCCTCGAGCAGGTATCCCTCGATGCCCAAGGCCGGTTGAGCCTGCCCTCTGCCAAGCGCGAGCAACTGGGTATGGGCAGCAAAGTTGTCTTGGCCGGGGTATTCAACCGTGGCGAGGTGTGGGACGCAGTGGAGTGGGAATCGTTTCATGCTGGTTTGGGTGATGCCGATGTGGATCGGTGGTTGTGATGTGGGCTCATGGACTGGGACAAGAACCGGTGGCCGCCATGTAGTGAAGGACACCAGCGCTTATGGGCAGTCCTCCGTCTGACGAGATGGAAGGCCCCTACTCCGCCCGCTTGCCATCTGACACTGCCGGGGAGAAATCCCGGAGTGCGGTCGCCAGGCGGAGGACTGCCGATAAGCGCCATTTTTATCGTCCGACCCGGTCGGACGCAAAAGCTGATCCCTCAACGCTAATCAGCTGCATCGCCAAGGAGGTGAATGGACATGAACGGGGGGACACCGACAGCGACCGATAGTCGATTTGTCCATCACCCCGTCATGGTGGCAGAGGTGGTGGAACACCTGTCCGAAATTCCTTCGGGAGCGTTTCTAGACGCAACCGTGGGCGGGGGAGGACACGCCCGGGCTCTCCTCAACGCCCGCCCCGACCTCTCGCTGGTAGGCCTCGACCGTGACCCCTCCGCGGTCGAGGCTGCCAGCGAGTTTCTATCCGGCCGCGGCGCCACAATCTGTCACGCCAGCTTCGCCGAGTTGGGCGACGTGCTGGATTCCCTCGGAGTGTCTCGATTAGTGGGGTCACTGTTCGATTTCGGCGTCAGCTCTCCCCAGTTAGACAGGCCAGAGCGCGGCTTTAGTTACCGCCAGAATGGGCCTTTGGACATGAGGATGGACTGCGGCCAGCAGCTATCGGCTGAAGAAGTGGTGAACAGTTGGCCAGCCGACGAAGTGGCCAGAATCCTGCGGACCTACGGCGATGAGCGCTACGCCAACCGCATCGCCGCCGCCGTAGCCGCGGCCCGGCCGATCGCCACCACCACTGAATTGGCGGATGTGGTGCGCGATGCCATACCCGCTCCCGCTCGCCGACGGGGTGGTCACCCCGCCAAGCGGACCTTTCAGGCCATCCGCATTGCGGTAAACGACGAGCTGAATCAGATCGAGCCCGCTCTGGAAGCGGTCATCGATCGGATGGAGCCCGGAGGCCGCGGAGTGATCCTCAGCTACCACAGCGGGGAAGACCGCATCGTTAAGCAGGTCCTCCGCCAGCATGCCGGCCTCAACGATGAAGCCCGCTTTCGTGGCCTTCCCCGATCTGCGGCTCAGGCCCCGCCCGCCATTGAGTTGGTTCCCCGGGGCAGCCGCCGACCCAGTCCATCGGAGACGGCCGACAATCCCAGGGCTTCCAGCGCCCGCTTCCGGGGATTCTGCAAGCTGGGGGCCGAGCAGGGTGAAGGGGCATGGTGATGGCTTCCCCCCAACGCCACCCACGCCCGTCGCCAGCCAAACCTGCCGATCAAGCCCGCCAGCACCTACAGGCCGCGCCGCGGCACAGCCGCAGACTGATGCCCCTGGTTGGCTGGGCTGCCGCTATCACGGTGGTGGTGTCCCTGTTTGCCCTGGCTTTGTTCCACGCCATGATCGTCGACCGGCAAACCACGCTCGACAGCCTCAATGAGCAGCTAGAAGACGCCCAGGCTGTGAACGACAGGCTGCGGCTCAATGTGTCCAGGGCAGAAGCACCTGACCGCATCGTGGCTGAGGCCCTCTATCGATTGGGAATGGTCGAGCCCGATCAACTCGTGTATCTGGCCCCCGTTGAATTGGACGAGGGCGGAACAAAGTGAACACCTCTGAGGAGGCTCCGGGTAATCGTTCTCGACGCAGGGGCGGGGCAGGGGCTGAGGAGGCGACTCAAATTCGCTCGGGTCGCCGTCGAGGCGCCGCAATGGCTGTGGCGTTCGCCCTGTTGGCAGTGGTTCTGAGTGTTCGGCTAGCCGACCTCCAGCTCTTCAGCTCTGACGCATACGTGGAGTACGGACAGCAGCAGCGAATCCGGACGGTCAAGTTGACGGCTGACCGGGGACAGATTCTCGATCGCAACGGGTTGGCGTTGGCCATGTCGGTTCCTCAGTGGACCGTGTGGGCCGACCCCAGCCAGGTGAAAGACCCGGCCGCGGCCGCGGCCGCTCTCGCCCCAGTGCTGGAAATGGACCAGGATCGATTGCTCCAGTTGCTGAGCGAGCCCGACCAGCACGCCTATTTGGCTCGGACCGTTCCTGATGATGTTGCCCGAGCGGTAGCCGAACTCGATTTGGCAGGTGTGTTCCGGCTGGAGGAGTCCGCCCGATTCAATCCCGCGGGCTCGCGATTGGGCCGAGCAGTTGTCGGATCTGTGGATGTGGATCAAGAGGGCATCAGCGGCATCGAATATCAATACGACGAACTGCTGGGCGGCATTCCCGGCGAGATGGTGTTGGAAAGCAGCCACGATGGGCGCACCATCCCTACCGGGGCCCGTCACATCAAGCCTGCACAACCGGGCGCCGACCTGTACCTGACTATCGACCGCTCCTTGCAGTTCGAGGCCGAGCGTGCGCTCATGCGCCAGATCGAGTTGGTCAATGCCTCCACCGGCACCGTCGTCATCATGGTTCCCGACACCGGCGAGATTCTGGCCATGGCTTCGGTGGGACGTGATGAGGAGGGAAATCCAATCTCGCTCATCGAAAACCGCGGGGTTACCTGGGCCTATGAACCTGGATCGGTCATGAAGAGCGTGGTGCTCTCCGGTGTGGTCGAAGAGGAGTTGGGAGCGCCCCACCATGTGCGCGAAGTCAACCACTGGCTTCAGCTTTACGATCAGGAGTACACCGACCACACCGAGTACGGCACCGCGCTGTACAGCATGGAGGAGATCCTGGCCCGCTCGTCCAACACCGGCACTGTCGAGTGGGCCCTCGTCTTGGGGTCCACCCGCTTGGCCGCCTATATGTCCCGTTATGGGCTGGGTTCGCCTTCTGGACTGGGATTCAGGGGCGAGTCATCTGGGTTGGTTCCGCAGCTCCTGACCTGGAACGGCACCGACGTGGCCAGCTTCGCGCTCGGTCAGGGCATTCTGGCCACCCCCTTGCAGGTGCTGATGGTATACAACACCTTGGCCAACGGCGGCGTTCGGGTTCCGCCCACGCTGGTGCACTCGGCGGTCGACGAAGATGGCCAGGAGATCCCCGTGGAGCGGGCCGAGCCGGTAAGGGTGGTGTCGGAGCGTACGGCCTCGCAGATGACCGACATGCTGATAACTGTTGTCCGCGAGGGAACCGGGCGGAACGCCCAGGTCGAGGGCTACACCGTTGCTGGCAAGACCGGGACCGGTCAGAAAGTTCTGTCCGACGGCAACTACGAGGACGACCAGGGGTTCAGCCGATATACCGCGACCTTCGCTGGCTTCTATCCGGCTGAGAACCCCCAGCTCTCGATGATCGTGGTAATCGACGAGCCGATCACCAATTTCTACGCCAGCCAGACTGCTGCACCGCTGTTCGCCGAATTGGCCAAGTACTCCCTGCAACGCCTCCGAATCGCCCCACCGGTCGATTTCATCACCATCGATTCCAAGTTGGGCCCAGCCCCCACCCCTCAGCCAGCCCCAGTCGTCACCCCTCAGCCGGCCCCTGCCCCGGCCGTCACGCCTCAGCCAACCCCGGCCCCTACCCAGATTCCAGTTCCCACCGCCACCCCCGTCCCGGCCCCAACGGCGACACTCGAGCCCACAACACCGGCAGCGCCCGAGCCATCTCCCACGCCGCAAGTCACCCCTGAGCCGACCCCCCAGCCAAGCCCGGAGCCATCGCAGGGGATCGAGCCCCAGGGGTCTGAGACACCGGAACAGGTGACCGGCGAGTCGCCCCCCACCGAGGGAGGGCCATGACCGCTTCGTCGATGGCGTTGCGGCAGCTTGCCGAGGCCGCTCCCGTACTGGTGGACAGGCGCGGCGATGCTGAGATATTCGGCCTGGCTCACGACTCCCGCGTTGTAAATCCCGGTGACCTGTTCTTTTGCATAAAGGGCGCCAATCACGACGGACACGAGTTTGCCTCTGAGGCAGTAGACCGGGGCGCAGCGGGGCTGGTTGTTGAGCGACCGCTCAGCCTGGCATGTCCTCAGGTGCAGACCGATTCGGTGCGCCAGGCCATGGGTCCCATCAGCTCGACCTTTCATGGCCACCCGTCCCGCTCGATGACCGTGGTGGGGGTCACCGGCACCAACGGCAAGACCACGGTGTGCAGCTTGCTGGGCTCGGTTATGGCTGCCGCCGGGTTGCGAACCGAAGTTCTCGGCACGCTGACCGGAACCAGGACCACCCCTGAGTCCCTCGATTTGCAGCACCAGTTGGCCCGCTGGCGGGCTGACGGAGTGCAAGCAGTTGCCATGGAGGTGTCCAGCCACGCCCTGCACCAGCACCGAGTGGACGGCATCCGATATGACGCCGCGGTGTTCACCAACCTCACATCGGACCATCTCGATTACCACCGCACCACCGGGGAGTACTTCGCGGCCAAAGCCCGGCTGTTCACCCCCGAATTGTCCGACCGGGCGGTGGTTAACCGAGGGGATGAGCACGGCAAGCGGCTGGCTCGCGAACCCAGCATTCCCACGGTGGGCTATGACCTCCGGAGCGTGCCGGTCCAGCTGGGGTCCCGGGGTCTGGCCTTCCGATGGCGAGGCCAGAATGCAAGGCTCTCCCTTATTGGCCGGTTCAACGCGGCCAACGCCCTGGCCACCGCGGAAACTGCTCTTCTGCTGGGAGTCGCCGTGCCCGAAGTAGTAGTTGGTCTGGAGTCGGCTGCCCCAGTGCCAGGCCGCTTCGAGACCATTGATACCGACCGCCCGTTCGCAGTGGTGGTGGACTATGCCCACACTCCAGACGGCCTGGCCCAGGTACTGGCCGCCGCCAGAGAACTCGTAGTTGGAGAAGGGCGCCTACGAGTGGTGTTCGGCTGTGGCGGAGACCGCGATGCCAGCAAGCGCCCCATGATGGGCCGGGTAGCAGCCGAACTGGCTGATCGGGTCATCGTCACCTCAGACAACCCCCGTTCCGAAGATCCTGAGGCGATCATCGCTGATATCTTGACCGGGATTCCAAGGCCTCTTGAGGGCATCTTGGCCCAGCCCGACCGACGAGCGGCCATTGCCCGGAGCTTGGCCGACGCCGCTGACGGCGATGTGGTGGTGGTGGCCGGGAAGGGCCATGAGACCACCCAGACGGTGGGCGATCGGGTGATCCCATTCGATGACCGAGTGGTGGCCCGAGAGCTCTTGGCCGCTATGAGGGAAGCCCCGTGATCCGCCTCCTGTTTGCCGTAGCTGTCTCAGGCGTTGTTTCGGTGGTGGGCACCCGCCTGTTGATTACGTTCTTGCGCAAGCACTCCATCGGCCAGCCCATCCGCCTGGACGGACCCCAAGGCCATGTGAGCAAGGCGGGAACGCCCACCATGGGCGGGGTGGCCATCGTGGTGGGGGCGCTGGCCGGTTATGGCATCAGCGACCTCTACAACGGCATCTTCACCCGCACCGGCCTGATTGTGATGGCGGCCATCATCGGCTCGGGCATCGTCGGCTTTGTCGACGACTGGCTGAAGGTGTCCCGCGAGCGGAACTTGGGCCTGGGCAAGCGGACCAAGATCCTGGGCCTGCTCGTCGTGGCGGTGGGCTACGCGGTGCTCATGGTCCACTTGACCGATGTCCGCACCGAGCTCTCCTTTACCCGCTACGACTCCTTGAACATTGATCTGGGGCCATGGGGTTGGGGGCTCTGGGCGGTGCTGTTGATCCTGGGCACCAGCAACGCGGTCAACCTTACCGACGGCCTCGACAGCTTGGCTGCCGGCTCGTCGGTGTTCGCCTTCGCCGCATTCGTGGTCATCGGATTCTGGGCATTCCGCAACCAGGACATCTATGGCATCCCCCACGCATTGGACTTGGCCATCTTGGCCGCAGCCATGGTGGGGGCGAGTGCGGGGTTCATGTGGTGGAACGCGGCCCCGGCCCGCATCTTCATGGGCGACACCGGATCACTGGCCCTGGGAACCGGGATGGCCGCGCTGGCCTTGGCCACCAATACCCATCTGCTCCTGCCCATCATCGGGGGCTTGTTCGTGATGGAAACGCTGTCGGTGATCATCCAGGTGTTCAGCTTCCGAGTGTTTGGCACCCGGGTGTTCCGCATGGCCCCCATCCACCATCACTTCGAGCTCGGAGGCTGGCCGGAGACGACGGTGATCATCCGGCTTTGGATCATGACCGGTTTCGCCACTGCAGTGGCTCTCGGACTCTTCTACGCAGACTTCGTTTCCATAGGGGGTGCAGATTGAGCCAGGCCCCCGTGCTGCTGGCGGGATACGCCGTGGCCAACCAAGCGGTCTGCGCGCAGTTGACCGAGCGCGGCAGCCCGGTAATAGCCGCCGACGATGCCCCCGACGACCAAGCCCGCAGTCATGCCGCTGCGTTGGGCGTCGAACTGCTGGAGCCCCCAACCCATCAGGTTTGGGACGAATTGGTTGCCGATGCCCAAGTGATAGTCCCCACTCCGGGATTGCCTGAGACCCACCCAACGTTTAGGGCCGCTGCCGCTGTGGGCACGCCGGTTGTCTCCGAATTCGACTTGGCTCAGCGGTGGGATTCCCGCCCCTCGCTAGCGGTGACCGGCACCAACGGCAAGACCACAGTGACGCTTCTGGCCGCAGCCATGTTGGAGGCTTCCGGGATCTCGGTGAGCGTGGCCGGCAACACCGAAACGCCGTTGGTGGAGGCCATCCGAGATGACCGGGCCACAGCATTCGTGGTGGAGGCATCCTCTTTCCGATTGGGCCACAGCCGGTGTTTTCGCCCCGCAGTGGGGGCATGGCTGAACTTCGCCCCCGACCACCTCGACATCCATGCTTCGTTGGACAGCTATCTGACGGCCAAGGCCTCCCTGTGGACCAGAGCCGACCAGCACAGCACCGCGGTGGTGAACCTAGATGATCCGGTGGTGGCCGCCCATGCTCCCGGCACATGCCGGGTTGTGGCCTTCGGCCTCAACGAGGGAGATTTCCGGGTCAGCGGCGGTTCGCTTTGGGCCTGGGCAGAGAAGCTGGTTGACACCGCCGAATTGCACCGGTCGCAGCCCCATGAGCTGTCCAACCACCTAGCGGCGGCCGCGGTGGCCATGGCCGGAGGCGCGCACCGAGATGGAGTTAGAGCGGCGTTGCTGGGGTGGACCGGGCTGCCCCATCGGATGACCCTGGTTGCCGAGCACGATGGGGTGCGCTTCTACGACGACTCCAAGGCCACTACCCCCCACGCGGTGTGCGCCGCGGCGCGGTCGGTGCGACAAGCGGTTCTCATCGCCGGAGGACGCAACAAAGGGCTCGACTTGGCGGCGATGGCCGATGTGGCCGACAGGCTGCGTTCAGTGGTGGCCATCGGGGAGGCCGCGTCCCAGGTCGAGCAGGTGTTCGCCGGACGATGCCCGGTGACCACGGCCGAGTCCATGGAGGAGGCGGTGAGGGCTTCTGCCGGGATCGCACGAGCTGGCGACGCAGTGCTCCTGTCGCCGGGCTGCGCCTCTTTCGATTGGTACGGCTCCTACGCCGAGCGCGGCGACCATTTTGTCCAGTTGGTACATGAGCTGATCGGAGGCTCGTCATGACCACAGTTGCCCCCCGGGTGTCGATGCGAGCATGGACGGCGGCGTTCCGGTCGGCGCCCGTGGGCCAGGCCACCATGCCGTTCTACCTGTTGTTCGGAACGATCGTGACTCTCAACGCCATTGGGTTGGTCATGGTCCTCTCAGTCTCTTCGGTCACGAGCTTGTATGTGGGCCAGTCCACCTGGTTCACCTTCCAGCGCCAGTTTGTTTGGAGCATGGGGGGGCTCGTGGCCCTTATCTTGGTGATGCGGGTCGACTACCGGCAGTGGCAGAAGTACGCCAATGGCGTGGTAGTGCTCACCATGCTTCTGTTGGTGGCGGTGCTGGTGCCGGGGATCGGCACAACGGCCAATGGCGCCACCCGCTGGATCTACCTGGGCCCGATCAGCTTCCAGCCCTCTGAACTGGCCAAGCTGGCCATGGCCCTGTTCGCGGCCGCATGGCTGGCCGACAAGGCGGGCAAAGAACGCGATACCCGCACCACCATTCGCCCCATTCTGGTGATTTGCAGCGTTATGGCCGGGTTGATTCTGCTCCAGCCCAATCTAGGCACCGCGGTCATCATCGTGTTTATTGCCTTCGCTGCGCTGTTCATGGCCGGTGTACCCCTGCTCCCGCTGACCGGCTGGTCGCTGATAAGCGGGGGAGCGGCGGCATTGGCCGCCTGGGGATCGGGCTATCGGCGCGACCGTGTGATCTCGATGCTGGACCCGTGGGCCGACCCCCTCGACACCGGTTGGCAGACCATCCAGTCGCGGGTGGGAATCGCATCTGGGGGTGCATCTGGCGTGGGGCTGGGAGAGAGCCGCATCAAGTGGGGGTTTCTGCCCGAGGCCCAGACAGATTTCATCTTCGCCGTCCTAGCCGAGGAGATGGGCTGGGTGGGTGCGATGTTCGTCCTTGGACTTTTTGCCGGGTTTGTGTTCTGTGGGATTTGGGTGGCCCTGCACAGTCCTGATCGCTTCGGACAGATTCTGGCTATCGGAATCACTGTTTGGGTGGGGTCCCAGGCGTTCGTGAACATCGCCGCAGTGGTCGGGGTGTTGCCGATTACCGGTGTTCCCCTGCCGTTCTTGTCGGTGGGAGGCTCGGCGTTGTTGACCAGCATGGTGGGCACGGGGATTCTCTTGAACATCGCCCGCCAGATCCGGGTCGGCCAAGTTCGAGTCAAGTCGTGAACCGCCGCGCCCGGCGCGGCGAGTTGGACGGGCAGAGCCCGGAATCCGACTGCCGCCAGGTGTGGGCAGTGATCGCCGGGGGCGGAACCGCCGGCCATGTCCACCCCGGCTTGGCGGTAGCCCGTGCTCTAGTTCGGCGCGGCCATGAGTCTGAGACCATCCACTTCGTGGGATCGGCCCGGGGAGTGGAAAGAGACCTGGTTCCCGCCGCCGGGTTCGGGCTCACGCTGCTTCCCGGACGAGGGATCAAGCGTCAGCTCACTTGGCAGAACGTGGCTTCGGCTTGGGGTCTCGCTCGAGCGGTGGCTGAGGCCATAGGCCTCCTGCGGCGGCTTCAGCCTGCGGTGGTGTTGGGGTTAGGCGGCTACGCCAGCATTCCCTGCGCGTTGGCGGCGCGCCTGCTCAGAATCCCGGTCGTTGTGGCTGAGCAGAACGCCGTCCCGGGTCTGGCCAACCGCCTTGCCGGGCGGTGGGCCCGAGCGTGCGCGGTGTCGTTTCCGGGTACCAAGCTGCCCCGGTCGGTGCTCACCGGAAATCCCGTGCGCGAAGAGGTCCAGAGGGTGGATCGAGAGCGCGGCCGGTCAGTGGCCCGGGCCGCCCTCGGGGTGGACGACAGACGGCGCCTAGTGGTCGTGGCCAGCGGGTCGCTGGGTGCGGCCCGCATCAACCGGGCGGCGTTCGAAGCTGCCCGCCACTGGGCCGATCGGGACGACCTCGCCGTTCACCATGTGGTGGGCCGAAGGGATTGGCAAGAACTGTCCCAGCTGCGTCCCGATCTGTCCCAGTCCTCCCTGCACTATCGAGCGGTGGAATACGAAGAGGACATGCCCGGCGCGTATGCCGCGGCCGACCTAGTGGTGGGCCGAGCGGGTGCGTCCAGCGTTGCCGAATTGGCCGTTGTCGGACTGGCGTCGGTGCTGGTTCCATTGCCGGGGGCCCCTGGCGATCATCAGACGGCCAACGCCGCCCACCTGGCGGCTGTGGGAGGGGCAGTGATGGTGTCCGACGCCGAAATGGATGGCCCTCGCATGGTCGCCGAAGTGGACAACCTGCTGAAGGTTCCCGGCCTTCTTGCCGCCATGGGTAGAGAGGCGGCCGACCTCGGTTGCCGCGATGCTGACCACCGGGTGGCCGAACTCTTGGAGGAGCACGGCCGCAGTCCCCAACATGGTCGCCGGAGGAAGCAACAATAGGAGTCATGGTCGATTTGTCCCCGGAGACCCGGGTTCACCTCTTGGGGGTGGGCGGGGCGGGTATGTCGGCCATCGCCGTTGTGCTGCGCGGTCTGGGCTGTCAGGTTAGCGGCAGCGATTCAGTTGACAGCCTGGTGCTCGACCGTCTGAGGGAGATCGGGGTAGACGTGTCGGTAGGCCACGACGCCTCCCAGGTATCGGGCGCGGACATCGTCGCCCGATCCACCGCCGTCGGTGATGACAACCCCGAGGTGGTCGCCGCCCGCGGGGCTGGGATCCGAGTCTGCCGCCGGGCAGAGATCCTGGCGGCCATAACTGGTATGCGCTCAGCGGTGGCGGTGGCCGGCACCCACGGCAAGACAACCACCGCGGCCATGCTGTCCCATGTGCTCATGGAAGTCGGGGCCGACCCCGGCTTCGTGGTGGGTGCGGTGTTGGCTGATGGAAGCATCGGGGCTCGATGGTCGGACAGTCCCTGGTTTGTGGTGGAGGCAGACGAGAGCGACGGCACCTTCGGGGAGTTGATCGTGAGCCGGGCGGTCGTAACCAGCGTGGAGCCCGATCACCTGCGACCCGACCGCCCAGTGGCTGAGCTGGAGGCCGAGTTCGCCCGGTTCTGTGCCGGGGCCGCTGACGGGTTGGTGGTATGCGCCGACGACCCCGGAGCCATGCAGGCCTCCGAGGGTTGCAAACGGGTTCTCTACGGCACCGGATCCGAATCCGACTATCGATGGAGGGCATTGAGCAGCAACCGCCAGTCGATAGTCGGCGAAGTTCATTGCCGTGGGGATCTGCTGGGTCGTATGTCGGTGCCCATGCCGGGAGACCACAACGCCCTCAATGCCCTGGGGGCGCTGGCCATGGCCTGTGAGATGGGGATGGACGGGCCCAACGCCGCGGCGGCCTTGGCCAGCTTCGAGGGCGTGACTCGACGGTTTGAACGGCGGGGGCAGGCCGCTGGGGTCGTGTTCATCGACGACTATGCCCACCTGCCCACCGAAGTAGCCTGCGCGCTCAAGGCCGCGTCCGAAGGGGGATGGAATCGGGTGGTGTGCGTGTTCCAGCCCCACCGCTACAGCCGAACCTCGCACCTGTGGCCGGCGTTCGCCCACAGCTTTGAAGCCGCCGATGCGCTGATCATCACTGACATCTATTCCGCAGGGGAGGAAGCTATCCCCGGCGTGTCCGGGGAGCTGATCTGGCGGGCGGTGACCGAGGCCCATCCGGAACAGGATGTCTCCTATGTGGCCCGCCTAGACGATGTTGTCGACCACTTGGTCAAAGTGCTTCGTCCCGGCGACCTGTGTCTGACCCTCGGTGCTGGCGACTTGACAAAAGTGCCTGATCAGGTGATCGCGAAGCTTGCCGGTCGGCCATGACTCCTCGCTGGGATCGGCTGGCCCAAGATCTGGCCGACATTTTGGGTGAAGAAGCGGTCAGCCGGGAGCGCCCGATCGGACCTGAAACCACATACCGCGTCGGTGGTGCTGCCCGGGTCGGAGTGTCCCTCGCCGTAGACGCCGATGTCGCGGCGGTGGCCCAAGTGCTGGCCACTGGGCGCCCTGAGGTGCTGGTGGTGGGCAGAGGATCCAACCTGTTGGTGGCCGACGCCGGCTTTGACGGAGTAGCCATTTGGCTGGGACGCGGGTTCGACTGGGTGGAGATCGATGGAGTTGTTGTCAGGGCTGGGGCTGCGGCTGGGCTTCCGGTACTGGCCCGGCAAAGCGCCGCCGCTGGGTTGGCCGGTTTTGAGTGGGCGGTAGGAGTGCCGGGATCTGTGGGGGGTGCAGTGCGAATGAATGCCGGTGGCCACGGTGCAGACATGGCCGCGTCGCTGATCTGCGCCGAGGTCGTCGACCTACTGGGCGGGGGCATCGAGCAGTGGAACGTGGAGCGACTGGAGCTCGGCTACCGGCGATCGGCGCTGGCCGACCATCACTTGGTAATGGGAGCTGAAGTGGGTCTGACTGCGGGCGATCCGTCGGTGTCGCAGGAATTGATCGCCGAGATCGTTGCCTGGAGGCGTGACAACCAGCCCGGAGGACAGAACACCGGTTCGGTATTCACCAACCCCGATGGCGACAGCGCCGGGAGGATTATCGACGCCTCCGGCCTGAAGGGACACCGGGTGGGCACTGCCTCGGTTTCAGGCAAGCACGCCAACTTCTTCATCGCCGACCGGGGGGGCTCCGCCGACGATCTTCACGCACTGATGTGCGAGGTGTTCACACAGGTCGAGTCCAGTTTCAAGATCACACTTCAGCCGGAGACTCGCCTCGTGGGCTTTGGCCCAGGGCCGTGGACAGACCGGGCAGGCTGAAATGACCTCGGATGAGAAGACAGACGATGCGTCCCCGGTCCCCCCGCAAGACCCCCAGGCTCCGGTCGATCCCCGTATCGAGGCTCGCCGCCAAGACGTTCGCTCCCGTCGGCGACTTCGAGTGTGGATCACCGCCGGGATTGTTGCCGTCTTGGCGGCCATCGGTTTCGGAGTGACTCAGAGCCCATTGCTGGATGTGGACGAAATCGAGGTCATCGGCGCCCGGCGAACCGGCACCGCCCGTGTCTTGGAAGCGGCGGGCATAGACCTCGGCACCGCACTTTTGGGACTGGATCTTTCTGGCCCCACGAGATCAATTGCCGCTCTGCCGTGGGTGGATCAAGTCCGGTCCAGCCGGACGTGGAGCGGCAAAGTCACGTTCGATGTCACCGAGCGAACAGCGGTTGGCCAGATCCCCATCCAAGAAGGATGGGCGTTAGTCGATCTTGACGGGAGAGCGCTCCAGACAAATCCGAGCCGCGGGACTCTGCCGGTCGTGCTGTTCAGCCCGGTTCCCGAACCAGGGGATTGGCTGTCGACTAGGGCGCTGCCGCTTCTAGAAGCCAGCGATGCTCTCATCTCCCTACAAGGCGAAGGAATCGGTGCGATTTCCTGGGTAGACGGACAAGTGACTGTGGACTTGCCTGGCGCGGGAATGGTCCACTGGGGAGGTCGAGATGACCCTTACGGGAAAGCCGTTACATTGGCCACCTTTCTGGCCAGAGTAGACCTGAAGTGCTTTGAGGTGATCGACCTGACCGTTCCGGAGTTTCCCGTCTTGACCCGAATCGACAACTGCTCGTAAGCTGGATACACCTCAACTAGAGGAATAGGTTCCAAAGCCTCAACCCTTCATTCAGATAAACCACAGGTAGAGAATGATGGTTCGAGCTTTTGAGTGAGGAATTCCCATGAATGAACCCCAGAACTATCTAGCGGTCATAAAGGTCATCGGCGTAGGCGGAGGCGGTGTCAACGCGGTTGACCGCATGATCGAAGCTGGCCTGCGCGGTGTTGAGTTTGTGGCTGTCAACACCGATGCCCAGGCCCTGCTCATGAGTTCAGCTGAGGTAAAGCTTGACATTGGTCGAGAGCTGACTCGAGGGTTGGGAGCTGGAAGCGATCCCGATGTCGGCGCCCAGGCTGCGACCGATCACCGCAAGGACATCGAAGAGGCGCTCAGCGGTTCCGACATGGTGTTCATCACCGCGGGTGAGGGTGGCGGCACCGGCACAGGTGCGGCTCCGGTGATCGCGGAGATTTCCAAGAGCCTCGGCGCGCTCACCATCGCGGTGGTTACCCGGCCGTTCGGCTTCGAGGGCCGTCGCCGTTCAGTTCAGGCCGAGAGCGGCATCCAGGCCCTGAAGGACAAGGTCGATACCCAGATAGTTATTCCCAACGACCGCCTACTCAGCATCTCGGACGACCACACCTCGGTTGTCGATGCGTTCCGCAAAGCCGACGAGGTGCTGCTGCACGGTGTGCAGGGCATCACCGACTTGATCACCACTCCTGGTCTCATCAACACCGACTTCGCTGACGTGCGCATGGTGATGCAGGACGCCGGTTCTGCGCTCATGGGAGTTGGCATCTCCTCTGGTGAGGGCAAGGCGGTCAGCGCGGCCCGCAAGGCCATTGCCAGCCCGCTTCTCGAGGCCTCAATCGAAGGGGCACGCGGTATCCTGCTGAGCATCTCCGGTGGTCCCGACCTCGGGATCTTCGAGGTGAATGAGGCTGCCGAGATCGTTCAAGGCGTGGCCCACCCCGATGCCAACATCATCTTCGGCACGGTGGTAGATGAGTCCATGGGCGACCACATCCGAGTCACGGTGATCGCTGCCGGATTCGACCGGTGGGAGGGTGAGCGGGCCACCCGGATGTCGGCCGCCGACTCAGGGGGCTCTTCGGAGGTCCCCGATGTATTCGGCGGGCCCGACGACGAACTCCTGTCCTCCGATGTCGATGACGAGTTCGACATTCCCTCCTTCCTCCGGTAGCTCTTTGATGGCCGGCTGCGGCCAGTGATCGACGCCGCAGAGGTAGCGGAGCGCGCCGGGGCATTGCGAGAGCGGCTGGCCCGGGCCGGAGGCGACCGAGTCAAGGTGGTGGCAGTGACCAAGGGCTTCGGCCCCGACGCGGTCGCCGCGGCGGTGGAGGCAGGTTTGGCCGACGTCGGCGAAAACTACGCCCAAGAGCTGCTGGCCAAGGCAAATGAACTCGGCATCGCCCCTATTGACGCTCAACAACCTCGCTGGCACTTCATCGGCCGCCTCCAGCGCAACAAGGTCCGCAAGATCGCCGGCCATGTTCACCTTTGGCAAAGCGTGGACCGCCCCGAACTGGCTACTGAGATTGCCCGATGGGCCCCGGATGCCAGAGTTCTGGTGCAGGTGGACACCGCCGGCGTCGGGGGCCGCGGGGGGTGCCCCCCCGAAGAGGCTGCGGGCCTAGTGGACCGATGTCGCGAGGCCGGTCTGGCGGTGGCGGGGCTGATGGCCGTCGGCGCTCCCGGACCACCCGAGCACGCCCGTCCTGGTTTTCGCCTGCTGGCCTCCCAAGCTGCTGATCTCGGCCTGGCGGAGCTGTCCATGGGTATGACCGCCGACATCGAGGTTGCGGTGGAAGAGGGCGCCACCATGGTCAGGATCGGCACCGCCTTATTCGGCCCCCGGCCCCATTGATCCCCAAAAAGCAGCGTGGGGTCGGGACCCGTCCCCGAAACTGGGGGCTGCTTCCTGTACCATCGGAAAGGTCAAGTGAATCACTGCCGAGAGGGGGATGAGCAAATGTCGTCCGTGTGGCAGAAAACCAAGTTTTGGCTCGGGTTCGGTTCCGAAGAGGAATTCGGTCCTGGGGGACAAGTGGAACAGGACCCCGACATGCGCCTCGTGTCGCAGCCGCTCACAGGGCAGTACCCGGTGGGAGCCGGTGTCGGCTCGGTCCGGCCAATACCACCGTCTGAGTCGTCAGATGCCGAGGCTACGGCCGAGCAGCCTCGGGCCAGCTTCGTCCGGCCCATTCCCTCCGCTGCCTCAAAGCCGTCAGTGGTGACGCCGGTATCGTTCGACGACGCCAAGGACGTGGGGGACTGCTTCAGAGGCGGGCAAGCGGTCATTGTGAACTTGCAGCACGGCAGTCGGGAGGTGGCCCGGCGGCTCATCGACTTTTCCAGCGGCCTGTGTTATGGGCTAGACGGCCGCATGGAGCGAGTTGCCGACCACGTGTACTTGCTGACCCCCACCAACGTGGAGGTGTCACCAGAGGAGCGGCGTCGCATGGAGCAAGCCGACTACCAGAACAACAACTGACCGGTAGCTGCTAATCGGCCTTCGCGAAGCGGAATTGCAAGGGGCCCGAGTCGATGGCCGTCTCGCTGGCCATGACCGCTGCTTCCTCAGAGACACTCAACTCCAGGGTGCCGACTGCGAGTACCTGCTCGCAGACGTAGGTTTCGTTCGCCTCCACCGCCTTGATGATCTTCGGTCCGGCGGTTATGGACAAAGTGATCCGATCAGTGACGTCCAGGGCTTGATTCTTGCGCTCAGCTTGGATCAACCGGACCACGTCTCGGGCGATCCCCTCGTCGGCCAAATCGGGGGAGACGGTGGTGTCCAGCGCTACCAGGGCATCGTTGGTGCGCAGCGCAGCGGCAGTGGTGTCGTCAGCCGGGTTCAGGGCCAAGACGAATTCGGTGTCTGACAAAGTGTGACCGGACACGGTAACGGAGCCGTCGGGGTTGCGCTCCCAGCGGCCCTCGCGGGCGGCGGCGAACACCCCTTGCACGTCCTTGCCAAGACGGGGTCCCAGTTCCTGGCCGTTGGGCCGGAGCACGAACTGGCCGTAGGCCGTCAGGTCGTCGCTCAGGTGGACTTCCTTCACATTCACCTCGTCGGCGATGAGGGAGATGAACGGTGCCAATTCGGCTACGCCCGTGCCAGCCACAGTGAGCGACGGCAAGGGCTGGCGGACCCGGATTCCCTCGTCTTCTCGCACCCGCAGCCCGGTGGAGCACACATCGCGCACCCGGTCCATAGCGGCCACCAGCTGGGAGTCGGCCGGCAGTTCCGCCGGTTCGGGCCAATCACAGAGGTGAACGCTCGACTCTTGGGTCAGCCCCCGGTAGATCTCCTCCGAAACCAAGGGCAGAAATGGTGCCAGCAGCCGGGCCAGGGTGGTCAGCACCGTGTACAGGGTGTCGTAGGCATCCTGCTTGTCATCAGCCGAGGATGGGCGGGCCGGCGCCCAGAACCGGTCCCGGCTGCGGCGTATGTACCAGTTGTTGAGGGAGTCGATGAACCCCTCTAGCTCGTCGGCGGCCCCGGGCAGGTCGTAGGTGTCCATTCGCCGAGTGACCGCCTCGATCAGCTGCCGGGTCTTGGCCAGGATGTAGCGGTCCAGCAGCTCTTCGGAGTTGGCCTGAGGCTTGGCCGAGATGCCATCGGCGTTGGCGTAGAGGGTGAAGAAGTAATAGGCGTTCCAGATGGGGATGATCACCTGGCGCAGCACGTCGTCGATTCCCGAGTCGTCGAGGCGGAGGTCGCCGCCCCTAACGATGGGAGAGCCCATCAGGTACCAGCGCAGGGCGTCTGCCCCCTTGGTGGCGAAGATCTCCTCGGGCTCGGTGTAGTTCCTCAGCTTCTTGGACAGCTTCCGGCCCTTGGCGTCGAGCAGGATGCCGTGGCAGATCACATTGTTGAATGCGGGACGGTCGAACAGCGCGGAGGCCAGCACGTGAAGGGTGTAGAACCATCCCCGAGTCTGGTTGATGTATTCCACGATGAAGTCGGCCGGGAAATGGTGCTCGAACCACTCCTTGTTCTCGAACGGGTAGTGGACCTGGGCGAAGGGCATCGACCCGGACTCGAACCAGCAGTCGAGCACCTCGGGCACCCGCCGCATGGTCGAGGCACCGGTGGGGTCATCGGGGTTGGGGCGGGTCAGAGCGTCGATGTAGGGCCGGTGCAGATCGACGGGCCGCACGCCGAAGTCTCGCTCGATCTCGTCCAGGCTGCCGTACACATCGACTCGGGGGTAATCCGGGTTGTCGCTGCGCCACACTGGGATGGGCGAGCCCCAGAACCGATTTCGGCTTATCGACCAATCTCGGGCTCCCTCAAGCCACGTACCGAACCGGCCGTCGCGCACATGGCCCGGAACCCAGTTGATCTGCTGGTTCAGCGCCAGCATCTTGTCGCGGATGTCGGTGACCCGCACGTACCAGGAGCTGAGCGCCCGGTAGATGATCGGCTCGTCGGTGCGCCAGCAGTGCGGGTAGTTGTGCTCATAGGTGGCATGGCGGAGGATCCGCCCCTGCTCCTTGAGCCGGGCGATGATGCCGCTGTTGGCCTCGAACACATTCACCCCTGACCAGTCGGCCACCTCGTCGGTGAAGCGGCCCTGGTCGTCTACCGGCACAACCACGGGAACCCCGTTGGCCTCGGCGGCCTGCTGGTCGTCTTCGCCGAAACCGGGGGCGGCGTGGACCACCCCGGTGCCTTCGGCGGTATCCACAAAGTCGGCCCCCACCACACAGAAGGCGCCGTCGGCGGCCAGGGGGGCGAAGTAATCGAACAGGGGACGGTAGCGGCGACCGATCAACTGCGAGCCCGCGACGGTGCCCACAATGCGGCTCTCGCCCAATTCGGCCCCGTAGGCCTCCAGGGTGGCTGAGGCCAGCACGACGTGGCCGCCGTCATGCTCCACGATGGCGTATTCCACCTCGGGGCCGACGATCAGCATCAGATTGGACGGGAGGGTCCACGGCGTGGTGGTCCAGGCCAGAATCCGCATGGGCCCCGGATCGCCCGGCTGGGGCACGAGATCGAAGGCCACGGTGATAGCCGGGTCTTGGCGGGGACGAGTGGCGTCGTCGAGGCGGATCTCGAAGTTGGACAGGGGTGTCTCAGCCGCCCAGGAGTAAGGCATCACCCGGTAGGCCTCATAGAGAAGGCCCTTGTTCCACAGCGACTTGAATGCCCACATGACCGACTCCATGTAGGGCAGGTCCATGGTCTTGTAGTCGTCGGCGAAGTCCACCCAGCGGGCCTGGCGCGTCACCGTGGTCTCCCACTCCTGGGTGTAGCGCAGCACCGATTGGCGGCAGTATTCGTTGAAGTGGTCGATGCCGTAGTCGGTGATGGCCGCCCGTCCCGATACCGACAGCTCCTTCTCAGCCTCCATCTCGGCGGGCAGGCCGTGGCAGTCCCACCCGAATCGGCGTTCCACCCGGCGGCCCCGCATGGTGTGGAAGCGGGGAATCACGTCCTTTACGTAGCCGGTGAGAAGGTGGCCGTGGTGGGGGAGCCCGTTGGCGAACGGGGGCCCGTCGTAGAACACGTATTCGTTGTCGCCATCGGTTCCCGCCGGCCGTTCGGTCACCGATTGGCTGAAGGTCTCATCTGCGGCCCACGACTCCAGAACCCGGCGCTCAATCTCGGGGAAGAACGGCTTGGGGTCGACCTCGGGATAGGGAGTGGTCGGATCGGACAACGGGCCTCCAGGGCAAACTGGGAAAACACAAAATAACCCGTGTTCAAGCCGGTTCTGACATTGTTAATCCTCTCTCGGCCCATTTGGGAGTAATTGGCGTCAACCGCGGCTACACTCCGGCCTGCAATGGCAGCAAAGAAGACCGCGTCGAAACAATCGGCGCCGAAGAAGCCGGCACAGAAGAAGGCCGGAAGCACGAAGTCGGCCCCGCGCAAGTCGGCGGCAAGAAAGCCTCTGTTCGACAAGAAGTACCTGGACAAGCAGCGCCGGCTTCTTCTTGAGGAGCGCAGCCGCTATGTCGACTCGGCCACCCGGCTCAAGGCCGAAGCCGACTCCCTGGTGGAAGAGCGGGAGCCCGGCGACGTCCAATTCGACGAGGAATCGGGCGAGGGCGACACCTTGGCGGTGGAGCGGGAGCGGGATTTGGCTCTAAGCGCCCATGCCCGCGCCGCGGTCGACCAGATCGACGCCGCCCTGGCCCGAATCGACGATGGCACCTATGGGATGTGCCTGGTGTCGGGCAAACCGATCCCCCGGCAGCGTCTCAACGCCATTCCGTGGGCCGCGGAGCGGGTCGAGCATAAAGCCGGTGGGTTCTAGGACCGCTAGCCCGGCCGAGACAGAACACCGATCTCGCCGCCACAATCTGGTCCTGCTGGGGATTGGCTCCCTGGTTGTGGCCGTCGACCAGCTGACCAAGTGGTGGGCCCTGGAAGCGCTTGATGACCGGGACATCGATTTGTTCTGGACCCTGCGGCTGCACTTGGTCCACAACACCGGGGCCGCCTTCGGTTTGGGGCAAGACCTTGACACCGTGATCGCCGTGATCGCCCTGCTGTTCGTCGCCGTGGTGGCCTGGGCCAGTTGGGGAGGCCGACGGTTGTCGCTGTCGCCGGTGCTTTTGGGCATGGTGCTGGGCGGGGCAGTCGGCAATCTGGCCGATCGGGCAGCGCGGGCCGGTGACGGATTTCTCGGCGGCGCGGTGGTCGACTTCATCGACCTACAGTGGTGGCCGGTATTCAATGCTGCCGACTCCGCCATAGTGGTTGCTGGAGTCATCCTGGTGCTGACTGCTTCCCGCCACCGACAGTCACAGCCGGCCGACGAGCCCGATGAACACTGACTTCGCCATATCCGACACGCTGGTCGGGGAGCGCCTCGACCGGGTGGTGGCGTTGGTCTGCGGGTGCAGCCGAGCCGAGGCCGCCCGCTTGATCGACCAGGAGAAGGTGGCGGTAAACGGCGTACGGGCTTCGGGTCGGTCTCAGCGGATGGCTTTGGGGGATCACATCGCATTGTCAGAAGAGCCGGTTCTCAGCCGCCCGGAGCCGGCAGCCGATCCGTCGGTGGAGTTGGATGTGATTTATGCCGATGAGCAGGTGATAGTGGTGAACAAGCCAGCCGACCTAGTGGTGCACCCCGGATCGGGCAATGCCACCGGGACGCTGGTGAACGGCTTGTTGGCCCGGTTCCCCGAGATCGCCGGAGTGGGGGACATGGAGCGCCCAGGAATCGTCCACCGGCTCGACCGGGGCACTTCAGGGCTGCTGATGGTCGCCCGCACCCCGCGCAGCTACGAAGCGTTGACTGCCGCTTTGGGCCAGCGAGAGGTTCAACGGGGCTATGTGGCCCTGGTTGCGGGGATGCCTGCCGATGACCGGGGGTTGATAGACGCCCCGGTAGGACGCTCCACTCGCCATCCCACCAAGATGGCAGTGATCGCCGACGGCCGTCCGGCCCGTACCCACTACCAGGTGACCGCTCGCATGCCGGCCTGCACTGAGCTTCCCGACGAGCCGGTGCCCTATGACAGCGCTCGATTGGAGTTGCAGCTAGAGACCGGCCGCACCCATCAGATACGAGTCCATCTGGCGGCGATCGGCCATCCCGTGGTGGGCGACGAGCAGTACGGAGGCCCGGCCGCTCCCGGCATCAGCCGACCTGCCCTTCATGCCCGCACCTTGGGCTTCGACCACCCGGAGACCGGCCAGCCCCTGCGATTTGAAGCCGAAGTGCCCGAGGATTTCTCCCGCCTTTACCAGCTCTTGTGCTCGTAGCAGCGGTACCCGTCAGCTTGATCCTGGCCAGGGAAGGAGCCCGTTTGCGGTCTTGGCGATGTCGTCCAGCGTGTAGTCGCTCAGCAGGTCGTGCATGATGTCGCCCGCGTGGGTCCAGATGGCTAGCAGCACGCATTGGCCTTCGTGATCGCAGGCACCGTCTTGGTGGGGCTCCCCGAAATCCCCGAGCACAATGGGTCCGTCCACCGCGCTGACGATCTCGCTCAGCTTGATCTCGGTGGCCGGGCGGGCCAGGACGTAGCCACCGCCCGCCCCCCGCTTGGAGCGGACCAGGCCAGCACCCTTCAACGCTTGGAGAATCTGCTCCAGGTAGGGCTGGGGGAGGCCGGTGCGCTCGGCGATGTCGCGAACCGAAGTGGGTCCTGCCTCATCGGCGTGCAGGGCCAGCGACAGCAACGCCCGACTGGCGTAATCCCCTCGAGTCGAGACCCTCACGACCCATCACACTACTTCTCAATCTTCTCTGCCGGGTTGAACCGATAGGTTGAATGCGGAATGGGAAGCAATAGCCACCACTCCAGCCCCGAAGACCGCGGATCAACCGCCGCGTTTCCGGTGCTGCCCGACTACCGGGGGCCGTGTCTGAGCAACGTGGTGCCCGCTCTGCTCGGCCCCGCCGATGCCTCCGATTGGCTGCCCGCCCCAATCCAACAGGCCAAAGCAGTGGTCTTGTTCTTGGTGGACGGAATGGGCTGGGAGCAGCTCCAAGACCGGTCCGAGCTGACCCCAGTGCTGTCGGCCATGGAAGGCGGTCCAATCACCACTGTGGCCCCAACAACGACCACCACGGCGCTGACCTCGCTGGTCACCGGCTCGGCTCCGGGTGAACACGGCCTGATCGGCTACCAGGTCTATGTCCAAGGGCAGGTGCTAAACGCCTTGCGGTGGACCGCAGGACCCAAGGGCTCGGATGCCCGCCGGTCCATCGTTCCCGAGCAAGTGCAGTCCCGGCCCGCATTCTTCGGACGAAGGGTGCCAGCGGTGGGACGAAGCGAATTCCAGGGCACCGGTTTCACCCGGGCCCACCTCGACGGGGTGGACCACAAGGGGTACAAGCTGACCAGTTCCATCGCCGTGGAAGTGCAGACGCTGGTGGAGGGGGGTGCCCCGCTGGTGTACGCCTACTACGACGGTCCCGATCGAATCGCCCACGAATACGGGTTCGGCCCCTACCTGGACGCCGAGTACGCCGAGGTAGACCGCATCGTGGCCCAAATCCTGGCGGTGCTGCCGCCGGAGGCCGCGTTGCTGGTGGTCTCCGACCACGGCCAGGTCATGGTCGGAGACGCCAAGATAGAGCTGGCCCACGACGTGTTGGCCCTCTCGTCGGCGATCTCGGGGGAGGCCCGGTTCCGCTGGCTGCATGCTCGGCCCGGTAGAGCCGGCGGACTCCTGGAGGCGGCGGCTGAGCGTTACGGCCGCTACGGACTGGTGGTCGGAGTAGACCAGGTGTTGGATGAGGGATGGTTCGGTCCCTATGTGAGCCCGGAGGCCCGGTCCCGGATGGGCGATGTGGCTTTGGTGCCCAACGACCCGGTGGCTTTCACCGAGCCCAAGCCGCCGCCCCGGAATCCCACCGGTGGCGAGAACAAGCCCGGGTTCCAGCTGGTGGCCCGCCACGGATCGTTGACCTCGGCCGAAATGCTGGTTCCTTGCCTGGCGGGGTTCGGCACCCGGACATGAGGGTGTTGCCGGGTCTTGACCGCTAGCGGATAGATTTTCCGACATGTCCGACATCGAACAGCCGGCACCGGCAGAACCCGCCGAGGTCGTCCTCGAAGGTCCGCACGGCGACGGCAAATCGGCTGAGCCGGTATCGGCCAAAGAGGCGATTGAGCAGCCGGCCAAGGTCATGAGGGTCGGCACGATGATGAAGCAGCTCTTGGATGAAGTCCGCCAAGCCAACTTGGACGAGTCGAGCCGCGACCGGCTGCGGGAGATCTATGCCACTTCTATCGAGGAACTGGGATCGGCGCTGTCCCCCGACCTGAGCGAGGAGCTAGATCGCCTGATACTTCCTTTTCCTGAGGACCATCCTCCCAGCCAGGCTGAGCTTCAGGTGGCCAAGGCTCAGTTGGTGGGCTGGTTGGAGGGCCTTATCCAGGGCATCCAGGCTGCGCTGTTCGCCCAGCAGGTTTCGGCGCAGCAGCAGCTGGCCAACATCCGCGCTGAGCTCCCGGCTGGCGGTCAGGGTCCGGTCGATGGCGTCCCGGGCACGTATCTGTAAACCCCCGATAACCTGCGCAAACACCCGGAATAGCAAGAGGGCGAGCATGTGTCCCTCCGGCTTGGTATGGTCAAGACGAGGCCAAACCACAAGCCTGTAGTTATCCACATACAGGCCACAGATCGTCCACAGGAGCGCCGTGTCCAGTTCCTTCACTCACCTCCACGTCCATACCGAATATTCCATCCTCGACGGGGCCTCCCGGGTGGGGGATCTGGTCAAAGCCGCCGCCGCCGACGGGCAGCCCGCGCTGGGGATGACCGATCACGGAAACATGTACGGGGTCATCGACTTCTACCGGGCCTGCCGCAATGAGGGCATCAAGCCGGTCATCGGCACCGAGGCCTATATGGCCCACGAGAACCGCAGCGAGCGGCCGCCGCGCCGGGGCAAGGTGGACGATAGCGGGGGCAGCACCGAGGGGGGCCAGAAGATCTACTACCACCTCACGCTGTTGGCCGAGAACAACACCGGTTACAAGAACCTCATCCAGCTTTCCAGCCGGGCCTTCCTCGAGGGCTACTACTACAAGCCCCGGCTCGACTGGGAACTGCTGGCCGAGCACAGCGAGGGGTTGATCGCCTCCACCGGCTGTCTGGGCGGCCACGTTCTCCAAGCCCTGCTGCGCAACGACTACGACGGCGCGGTGGCCAAGGCCGCCCGCCTCCAGGACATCTTCGGCAAGGAGAGCCTGTTCGTGGAGATCCAGGACCACGGCATCCCCGAGCAGCATCGCACCAACCCCGATCTGATCCGCCTGGCCCGCCAGATCAATGCCCCCTTGTTGGCCACCAACGACAGCCACTACACCCATCGCCATGACGCTGAGGCCCACGACGCCCTGCTGTGCGTGCAAACCGGCTCGCTGGTCAGCGACACCGACCGCTTGAAGTTCGACGGCAGCGAGCACTACCTCAAGACGGCGGCGGAGATGCGCCAGGTGTTCTCCGACCTCATCCCGGCCTGCGACAACACGCTGTGGATCGCAGAGCGGGCCGATGTGGAGATCGAGTTCGGCAAGCCGCTGCTGCCCGATTTCCCCATTCCCGACGAATACGACGACGCCGACGAGTACCTCCAAGCCCTGACGTTGGAAGGGGCCAAAGCCCGGTGGGGGAGTCCCTTGTCTGAAGAGGTGGCCGACCGGCTGGCCTTCGAGCTCAAGGTCATCTCCGACATGGGCTTCTCCTCATATTTCCTGATCACCTGGGACCTGATCCGGTACGCCCGGGAGCGGGGCATCCGGGTGGGCCCGGGCCGGGGCAGCGCGGCCGGCTGCGCCGTGGCCTACTCCCTGCGCATCACCGATCTGGATCCCATCCGCTACGACCTGCTGTTCGAGCGCTTTCTCAACCCGTCCCGAATCTCCATGCCCGACATCGACATGGACTTCGACTCCCGCTACCGCGACGAGATCATCCGCTACGCCTCCCAAAAGTACGGCGAGGACCATGTGGCGCAGATCATCACCTTCTCCACCATCAAGGCCCGGGCCGCGGTGCGCGACAGCGCACGGGTGCTGAACTACCCCTACGCCCTAGGCGACAAGCTGGCCAAGGCCATGCCCCCGCTGGTGCTGGGCCGCGACACCCCGCTGTGGGCCTGCCTGGAGAAGACCGAGGAGTACGCCGACGGCTACACCGCGGCCGCCGAGCTTAGGGAGATGTACGAGGGCGATGAGGACGCCCGCAAGGTGGTCGACGTGGCCCGCGGCCTGGAGGGCCTGCGCCGCCAGGACAGCATCCATGCCGCCGCGGTGGTGATCACCAAGGAGCCGCTCACCGAGTATCTCCCCATCCAGCGCAAGGCATCGCCGGGCCAAACCCTCGAAGAGGCTCCCATCGTCACCCAGTACGAGATGCACGCCGTGGAGGACCTGGGCCTGCTCAAGATGGATTTCCTGGGTCTGCGGAACTTGGACGTGCTCGAGGACGCCGTCGGGCTGATCGAGCAGTCCCAGGGCGTCAAGGTGGACATCGACAACGTGCCGCTGGACGACGCGGCCACCTATGAGCTTTTGTCCCGAGGCGACACCATCGGGGTGTTCCAGTTGGAGAGCGGACCGATGCGGTCGCTCATCCGGTCGTTGAAGCCCTCTTGCTTCGACGACGTGGCCGCTCTGGTGGCCCTGTACCGGCCCGGCCCGATGGCGGCCAACATGCACAACGACTACGCCGACCGGAAAAACGAACGCGAGCAGGTGAGTGTGTTCCACGAGGACGCCGCCGACATCTTGGCCGACACCTACGGGCTGATGATCTACCAGGAGAGCGTGATGCGGGTCGCCCAGCGATTCGCCGGCTATGGACTGGACGAAGCAGACAACCTTCGCAAGGCCTGCGGCAAGAAAGACCGCAAGCTGATGGCCAAGGAGCGGGACTCCTTTGTGGAGGGTTGCGAGCGCAAGGGCTACGGCAGGGAGCTGGGCACCGAGCTGTTCGACATCATCGAGCAGTTCGCCGACTACGCCTTCAACAAGAGCCACTCCTACGGCTATGGGCTGATCGCCTACCAGTGTGCCTACCTCAAGGCTCAGTACCCGGTGGAGTACATGGCCGCGTTGTTGACCAGCGTGAAGAACAAGTTGGAGAGGGCGGCCGTTTATCTGGCCGAGTGCCGCCAGATGGGGATCACCGTGGCGCTGCCTGATGTGAACCAGTCGGAGTCCGACTTTGCCGCCACCAACTCCGCGGAGGGGGAGCGCGCCATCTCCTTCGGGCTCTCGGCCATCCGCCACATGGGCACGGGCACGGCCCAGATGATCCTCGAGGAGCGCAAGGAGAACGGCCCGTTCGCCGATTTCCACGACTTCTGCTCGCGGGTGGATCCGACGGTGCTGAACAAGGGAGTGGTCGAAGCTCTTATCAAGGCGGGAGGCTTCGACGCGATGGGCCATCCCCGCCAAGGCCTGCTGAACGCGTCTGAGGCCATCGTGCGCCGCTGCATCCAAGAACAGCGGGAGCGCAGCCAGGGCATCATGAGCCTGTTCGGGGAAGGCAGCCAGGAGAGCTTCGAGGACCGCATCGACATCCCCGATGTCGAGTTTGACAAGACCCGGAGGCTGGCTGCCGAGAAGGAGATGCTGGGCCTCTACGTGTCCGACCATCCCATCATGGGCATGGAGGGAGTGCTGTCTCGAAAGACCACCCACCGAATCGACCAGCTGAGCGAAGTCGAGGAGGGCACCTCGGTGAAAGTCGGCGGGGTGGTCAGCAACCTGCGCAAGCGGTGGACCCGAAAGGGCGATCAGATGGCCTCCTGCGATCTGGAGGACATGTACGGGACCATGGAGGTGACGCTGTTTCCCCGGTCGATGGAAGAGCACGGGCACAAGTTGGAAGACGATCTGGTGGTTGTCTTCGAAGGGCGCCTCGACCGCCGCGATGATGAGCCCAACTTGATCTGCTATGGGGTGGAGCCGCTCGATCCTGCATCAGCCAACGGGACGGCGACCTTGAGGTTGAACCTCGGGGCCTGTGGTCTGTCTCCCGAGCGCATCGACTCCCTCAAGACGGTGATCGCCGGCCATCCCGGCAAGTCTGAGGTGATCTTGATGCTGGGCGCCGACAGGGGTATCAAGCTTTCTACGGCCTACGGGGTGGACGCGGGAAGCGGATTGATAGGTGAGTTGCGAGAGATGCTGGGCGAGAACGCCATCGCCGTGTAGCCCGACTAGCTGGCACTTTGCCGGGGTGCATCCCATCGGCAAAACCCCTGTATTCCTGCGGGTTTGCACGCCTGCCTGGGTGATTGATGGACTATAGGGGTACCCACGGGGGGAAATCTGTGGGAAAGCAGCGAGCGAGGAGGACGAGCAGCGCATGGCTATCGACGTCGAAACCAAGGACTGCACAGCGGTTACCGACGCTGAGTTAGCCGAAATGGCGGACATGTGTGCTGATGGCCCCAACCCGTTTTCGGTGGGGCTGCTCTCCAAGCAGACCGAGGAGTGGGTGCTGATATCCACTGCTCGGGAGAACGGAAAACTCCGGGGGTTCTCCTTTTCCACATTGGAGCGGATCGGCGGAACGCCGAGCGTGCTGGTGGGTCTGGCATCGGTGGCCCGCACCTCCAAGCGCAGCACCGTCCTCCGCCAACTCACCGAGGCGCAGCTTCACCGGGCGCTGATGGCCTTTCCCGACGAAGACGTGCTCATGGGAACCCAGTTTGACAACCCCGGGGGGTTCGACGCCTTCAAGCCCTTGGTCGACATCGTTCCCCGTCCCGGGCACAAGGCCTCGGGAGAAGAGCGGGCCTGGGGCCGCCGGCTGGCCAAGCGCTTCAGCATAGGCGCCTCCCGGTATCTCGATCGCGACTTCCGGGTAGTGGGCGACGACGGCCAGGCCTGCCTGCTCGACTACGAGACGGTCAAGCCCGAGAGCATCGACCCCGATGTAGCCGCCCTGTTCGACAAGGTGAACCGCGACGGCGGCGACACCATGATCGCCTTCGGCTGGATTATGGCCGAAGACCTGCTCAAGTACGCCTGAGCGACTCACCGCCCAACCGGCGGCCCATGTGCCGCAACTTCCTCCCTGGGCCTCTCCCTGATGGCGCGGTAGCCGAACTGCTCGATCATGCCCGCCGAGCTCCCTCTGCGGGCAACACCCAGGCCGTGGAGTTCTGTGTGGTCAACGACCCTGAGCAGTACTGGCGCCTCACGCTCACCTCTGAGCGCCGCGCCGAATTCCCCTGGCCCGGCCTGCTAGTTGCCCCTGTACTCGTGGTCGTGCTCACCGATCCAAAGCGCTATGTCCAGCGCTACTCCGAGCCCGACAAGTCCCATACCGGCCTCGGCGAGAGCACCGAAGCCTGGCCCGTGCCCTACTGGTGGGTAGACGCCGGCATGGCCGTCCAAAACCTCCTCATCGCCGCCACCACCGCCAATTTGGGCTCCTGCTTCTTCGGCACGTTCGAACACGAGGATGCCGTCATGGTTGGTCTCGGATTGCCGAAAGGCCGCCGCGTCGTGGGAACGGTGGCCCTCGGCTATCCCGACAATGACCGCCCCAGCTCATCAGCCAACCGCCCCAGGCGGTCACTGGACGAGATCATCTACTACGGTGGCCCGCCATGAACATGCCTGATCCCGTCGACCGCTTGGCCATTGAGGACACGATTGTCCGCTACACCATCGCCATTGATGAGAAGGACTGGGACCTCCTCGACACGGTCTTCACCCCCGACGCCCATCTGGACTATTCCTCCTCGGCCCCCGGGGTGGACGACGCCAATGCCGAATACCCCACGGTCAAGCGCTGGCTCCAGACTGCGCTGGCCATCTTCCCCATGACCCAGCACATGGTGGGCAAGACCTACATCCGCAGCTGGGACGGCGACACTGCCCAGTGCACGACGCTGTTCCACAATCCCATGGGCATCCCCGTGGGTGACGATGGCAAGACCTGGGATCCCAACGGCACTCAGCTGTTCATGTTCTATGTGGGCGGCTGGTATCACGACACCGTCAGCCGCACCCCCGACGGCTTCCGCATCGTCAAGAAGGTCGAGCAGTCGGGCTACCACGACGGCGGCTTCCCCGAGGGCTTCGGCATCCCCGAGTAGCGGGCCTCCCCTTGGGGCGGTTGGGCCAGTGAATGGGCCGCTGGAGTATTCTCTCGACGTGCAAATCCCTCTAGTGGACTATCTCGTTTTGGACGACGGCCCCTACTTGCAAGCCAACGAGTGCCAGAACTGCGGCGCCCGGTTCTTCGGCCGGCGCAACGCCTGCGCCCAGTGCGGGGGCCGGGAATTCAACTCCGTGCGGGTGAGCGATACCGGCACGCTGCGGACCTTCAGCATCGTGTACCGGGCTGCCCCCAGCATCCCCACGCCCTACGTGTCGGCCATCGTGCAGACCGACGACGGCACCTCGGTTCGCTCCAACCTCATCAACGTGGAGCCCGACCCGGCCAAGATCACACTGGGCATGAAAGTGAAGCTCGACACCTACATCGTGGGCACCGACGACGACGGCCAAGAAGCAGTCGCCTTCGGTTACGCCCCGGCGTGACAATCTGACCCAAACAACCGACAGGAGGCCGACAATGGCTCAAGACATCTGGGTTCTGGGAACGCACATGACGGCGTTCGGCCGCTACCCCGACCAAGATGCGGTGGACCTGGCCTCCACTGCGGCTCTGGGTGCCCTGGACGACGGCGGGGTGACCATCTCCGACATGGACCTGCTGGCCTGCGGGACCCTGTTTCAGGCCAACGCCGGCATGGGCCAGCAGGTTCAGAAGCAGATCGGCCAGACCGGAATTCCGGTGTACAACGTGTCCAACGCCTGCGCCACCGGGGCCACCGCCCTGCGCACGGTGATCATGGCCATCCGGGCCGGTGAGGCCGATATGGGCCTGGCCATCGGCGTTGAGCAGATGGGCAAGATGGGCCTTTTGGCCGGCGGCGCCCGCAAAGAGAAGAACGTGTACGAGCCCTCGGGCCGCTTCGGCGCGGTAATGCCCATCGATGGCATATTGGGCACTGACACCATGCCGGGAGTGTTCGCCCAAGCCGGAATGGAATACGCCAACGACAATGACGGAGTGGGCTTCGAGCAGTTCGCCAAGGTGGCCCAGAAGAACCACGCCCACTCCACGCTGAACCCCCTGGCCCAGTACCAGAAGGAGTTCAGCCTAGAAGAGGTCATGGGCTCGCCCATGCAGTCGTACCCCAACACCCTGCTGATGTGCTGCCCCACCGGGGACGGGGCCGCCGCTTGTGTGTTGGTGGGCGAGGAGCGCTTCGCGTCTTTGAGCCGTGAGCAGCAGTCCCGGGCGGTGAAGATCTCCGCCTCGGTGCTAACCACCGACCCCTACGTGGAATCGGGCGCCATGCAGCCCGACGTGAACACCCTCACCCGCAATGCGGCCCAGGCTGCCTATGAGCAGGCCGGGGTTGGTCCTGAGGACCTGAGCCTGGTGGAATTGCACGACTGCTTCGCCACCGCCGAGCTCATCCACTACGACAACCTGGGGCTGTGCGAGCCCGGCGGCGCCGGCGACTTCATCGACCGAGGCGCCCCGTGGCGTGACGGCGAGACCCCGGTAAATGTGTCCGGCGGCCTCATCTCCAAGGGCCATCCCATCGGTGCCACCGGCGTGGCCAACGTCTATGAGGTGACCACCCACCTGCGCGGAGAGGCCGGAGACCGCCAGGTGGAGGGGGCCAACGTAGGCTTGGCCCACGTGATCGGACTCGGCTCGAGCTGCGGCGTTCACATCCTGGAGAAGAGCGGGATCGGCTGATCCCGTGTTAGCCGGCCCACAATTCCTGGGGGGAAGGCAGCAATCATGAGCGGCACCTGTCGGGGAGTGGTCTTCAACGGCGACGGAACCTATACAAAGCGCGACGACTTCACCGTGCCCGAGCCACCTCCGGGTGGCGGGGTGCTGAAGGTGGAGGCCGTGGGCATGTGCGGGAGCGACTTGGCTCAGTTGCACGGCCACCAGCATGTGCCGGGGGAGAAGTCCCCGCTGGTGCCGGGGCACGAGATTGTGGGCCGGATATATGAGCTCGCCGCTGACGCCGACTTGGGCGTGACACTGGGCGACCGGGTGGCGGTGGACCTCATCGTGCGGGTTCCCCCCACCGATACCAACCCATTCGGCCTGGGCAACCTGTACGGCTACACCATGGGCGTCGACGACGACCACGGGCTGTGGGGCGGCTACGGGGAGTACATGGGCTTGTTGCCCGGATCCCACCTCATGAAGCTGACCGATGATGTGGAGGCCGCCGAGCTGACCCTGTTCGAACCGCTGGCCAGCGTGTGCAACTGGTTCAAGTTGATGCCGATAGTCGAAGGCGAAACCGTGGTGGTGCAGGGGCCCGGGCACATGGGACTGGTGTGCGCCGCCGAGGCCAAGCGTCGGGGTGCGGAGACGGTGATCGTCACCGGCACAGATGCCGACGAATTGCGCCTCGAGGTGGCTCGCGAGCTGGGCGCCGACGTGACCGTGGACGTGACCAAGACCGACCCAGTGGCGCTGGTATCGGAGATCACCGGGGGAGCCATGGCCGACATGGCCATCGACTTGGCCGCCGATACCACCGTGACCGTCCCGCTGTGCCTCAACCTGGTGCGCCAGGGGGGCAAAGTGCTGCTGGCCGGGCTGAAGAACATGGCACCGGTGGAGCTGATCAGCGACCTCATCGTGCTGAAGGGTCTCAGCGTGCAGGGGGGCTCAGGGTCCAGCTACAGCTCCATGGAGGAGGCGGTGGCCATCTTGAACACCGGGGAGTTCCCCACTGGCCCGCTGTTGGGCGAGGTGTTCGGCATCGACCAGATCGACGAGGCCATGGCCATGCTCCAGCGCACCGCCGACCGCGACGCGGTGCGCGTTGGGCTCCGCCATAGTTAGCGGTCCTGGAGGATGAGCGTCGAGATCGACCACACCGGCAAGGTGGCGCTGGTCACCGGGTCGGGTGCGGGCATCGGCCGGGAGATCGCCCGGTGGATGGCCCGGGCCGGCGCCTCGGTGGCGGTGAACGACGTCCGGGGCGAGACGGCCAACGATACGGTAGCTCTCATTTCCGAAGAAGGTGGCACAGCTAACGCGTTCGTGGCCGACCTGCGAGATGATGCCGCAATCGACCAGCTGGTGGCCGATGTGGTGGCCTGGGGCGGACGGCTGGACATCGCGGTGAACAACGTCGGCATGATGGCGGGGCGTTCACCCACTCGGTTTGTGGACATGGACGGTGCCTTCTGGCGGGATCTCGTCGATCAGAACCTGGTCTTGACCGCGCTATGCGCCCGGGCCGAGGCTCTGGTGATGATGGAGCAGGGAGGCGGCGTGATCATCAACGTCAGCTCGGGTGAGACCACCCGGCCCTCGCCCATGATGTCGAGCTACGCCGCGGCCAAAGCGGCCATCAACCACCTGACTTGGTCAATGGCGGTGGAGCTCGGCCCCCACAACATTCGGGTCAACGCCATCGCCCCCGGCACCACCCCTACCGAACTGATTAGAGAGGCATTTCCCGCCGACCACTACGAAGCCATCGTGGCCGCCACCCCGCTGCGCCGGGAGACCCTGCCCGAAGAACTGGGCCGCCTCTCGGTGTACCTAGCCTCCGATCTAGCCCGCTGCACCACCGGCCAGCTCATCCTGGCCGACGCCGGGGCATTCTTATCTCGTACCCGACCACCCAACCTCGGACAAGACACTAGCTAGGAGGTTCCGTGATGGATCAGGCTCTACTAGACGAGGCCGTCGGCGAGCTGCGTTCTCTAGTAGCCCTCGATGGCGGTGACGTCGAGTTGGTATCAGCCGATGCTGGCACGGTGGCGCTGAGATTGATCTTGGAAGGCGCCGAGTGCCGCGAGTGCGTTATGCCCAAGGAGTTCTTGGAGCAGATTGCCCTCGACATGGTGAGCACGCGATTGGGTGACGTGAGCGCAGTCACCATTGACGATCCCCGAGAGGGTTAGAACTCCGGTAGGGCCTTGCCGGACGGCGGGCCTTTCATACGGTTTAGTGGCGCTTGTCCGGTGGGACAGGGCCCGCCTGCCCCACCTAGATCCACAGCGTCAGGAGCTAGCCCGCCGCCCTAGTGGGAGGAGGGCCAGGCCGGTTAGTTGGTTGGCAATTCTGTGACCGTCACCGTGTCGTCGTTTTTGTCAGATGTATCCATGTCGTCAATTTCGACGAGGAACCTTCCAGATTCAGCGTAGGCACCGTTGCCACCGCTGGAGTTGGGACCATTAGCCCTTACACGGGCCTGGTAGTAAATGCCATCACGCAGGCTTGTCGCTGGATACAGAGACTCCAGCGAGACATCGGTTGCCACTCTCTGACGTGAGCCCCATCCACCACAGCTGTAGCCGCTTGTGCCGCAGGAACGCCATTCCACATGATAGTCGCTGACAGCCAATGAGCCACTTGGCGAGGTCCATGTCACTTGAATGGTTTGGCGGGTGTCGCCGGTATTGGGACCAGAGGTTATGGGCTCGATTGATGGAATGAAGCTCGAACCCGGCCTTTCCACATTGGATGCGCTAGTTATTGGGTCGGCATCAGGAGGAGTAACTGACCACGGGCCGTTGCCGTAGCTGTTCCGCGCCAGAATCTGGACCTCATAATATTCGCCAGTTGTCAGACCGGTTAGCTCGTATGAGAATCCGGAGCAATAGGGATAGTCCGTATTGTCAGTGTTGTCAGCATTCTTTTCGGGGCAGCCAGCCTGAGTCAGCGAGATGTTCCGAGTAGAACCCCAGTTCGTTGTCCCGACTCGCCGCCACCGAAGGGCGAAACCGCTCAGGGTGGGCTTGCCTGACTCTTCTTCGTAAGTCCAGCTCAAATCCAGGTTCTTGATGTTGCTGGGATCATCCGTTGTACCTTGGTTGTCCTCAGCAGCGGTTACGCTGGTCGGAGCGATCAGTGTGCCGGGTTCGCCGGAGACAATTTCGGACCACGGACCAGGACCGTTGTCGTTAATCGAGCGCAACCGGACGTAGTAGACCGTATTGCTGTTCAACCTTGGGGTGGTGAACGTCATTGCATTGGAAGCCAGAGTGTCCTGGTTGCAGGAGGCGTCGGAATCACAGTTGGAAGCAAAGCTGCGACTGGTGTCCCACTGAATGATGATGTCGTCCACCGTCGGAGAGCTGTCCGGGTTGGTCCAGTTCACGGCGAGGTCATGGCTTCCCGGCACAATTGTGATGTCGTAGGGCGCTCCTGCGACTCCCAGGGTGATCCTGGCTGTGGAAGACCACGGTCCACCCACCCTGTCGTTGATGGCCAGAACCCTTGCTTCATACACGTCCAAGCTCTCTAGTCCGGTGATGGTGTAGGTAAGGGTGCCGGCGGCGATAGCTGGTGACCGTCGCGTGGACGGGGACCAGTTCTCATTGTCGCTCACGTTGCGCCATTCGACCCGGTAACCGGTTGCCGCCGGGTCGTTGTCATTGATCAGCGGCGCATCCCAGCTCACCTGCAAGCTGGTGCCGGTTCCGGTAGTGGTAAGCCTGACGTTCGTCGGCTTGCCGGGATCTTTGAGGTCGCTGGTCAGCCTGAGTTGCTGGGTAAGCGACCAGGTGCCAGGACCGTTCGACGTGGTCCCTTGGACTCTTACCCGGTAGGTGCGCCCATTGGTGAGCCCAGTGATGGTGTAGTCCGTGGTAGAGCTAGAGACCCTTGCTTGTTCGCAGTTGTTGCTGGTATCGCAATTATTGGCGAAGCTGCCGCCAGAACTCCACTGGATGGTGTAGTTCGAAATGGCGCTATTGCCCTCAGCAGGGTGGTCCCAATCGGCAATTATTTCGCCGTATTGCTCGCTACGCAGCGATTGAATGCCTCGAGTGTCTTCGTCATGGTCCATAACCCATCTAGGCGGGCCGGCGATCCCCGTCCTGATCGCCAAGGTTGGAGTCCAGTAGTCGCGGGAGGCGCTGTTGCCCGACCCAGTGGAATTGCCTAGCCCCCGATTGGCCAAGACCCGCACGTAGTAGGTGGTGTCAGTGCGCAACTGGGTAATCGGGCATTGGAACTCTGAGTGGGCGGCGGACTCAGCACCGCAATCGTCGGGTTGGGTGCTCGAAATTGAGCCATCAGTGTTGAGGTTGAGCACAAGCTGCTTGCTATTCGACATGCTCCTGCTCGTGCTGTATTGCACGATGTGCTCGAACACATCATTGGCATCGTAGGGATCGCCGTCTGTGTCGTCGGGGTCATCGTCAGCAGTTACCGGATCCCAGCTCGCAACGATCTGACGGTCGCTGGGAGCGAGCAGGAGGTCTTGGGCTGCGCGCTTGCTGTAGGTGCCGGGGTTGGTGGCAACGGGGGCGGTGACGCTTTGGGTCGGGCCTGTTGGCCTTTGGGTTCCGCCGGTGTCGTCGTCTTCATTGTCGCCGCCGGTTCCACCAGTGCCTCCGGTGCCGGTGTCGTCTTCGTCTTCGTCGCCGGGGAGGGGTCTTCCGGTTTCGCTGGCGGGGTCGGCGCATTCGTCTCTTGCTTCTGCGGCCTCTCCGAAGGTGACGTCGATGAGTCGGGCGCACTCGCTGGCGAGGAGGGGGGCGAAGAAGTTGTCCCGTTCGGCGGCTAGCCGCTCCAAGGCGTTTTGGCGGGCGATGGTCGCTCGGCGGGTGGTGGGCAGCGAGCAGATATCGGCCACGTCGTCACCGTTGGTGTCCAATGGATAAGTCACCGGACCGCCAAGGCTCCTGTTCAGGCAGAACGTAGAGCTGGTAACCACAGGTCCGGAGAAGAACCCGCTTGGCCAGGAAGTAGCCAGTACCGGGGAAACGAGCGAGGCGGGAACAGAGGGGATGGGCTGCCCTGCGGCATCGGCTTGCCGGGGGGCTGCGCATTCGTCGGTGCCCTCCCTGGCGGGATTTCCGTAGCTTTCGTTCACTTCAGTGCACTCGCGGGCGTATAGCTGCCCAAAACGGGGCACGAAATCCAAAGCCAGGAGTTCCATGGCGTTTTGACGGGCGACGGTGGCCCGTCGGGTGCGGGGGAGCGAGCAGACATCGGCTACACCGTCACGGTCTTGGTCGAACGGGAAGGTCCGGGGGCCTCCCAGGCTGTCGTTGACGCAGTAGCCGGGGCCGGTGATGACCCCGGAGAAATAACGCGATTGCGCATTTTGGGCCGACGCGTACGCGGTGATGCTGGCTACGAGTCCAACGACCGCTATGAATGCTCCCACCAACTGCATTGCCCGCCTGGGTTTGCTGGTGCCGTTGGACATTTTGCCCTCCATCGTTGCGGTCCGCGCGCCACTCAATTCGCGGCCCCTCAGCATATCTCAGGCAAGTTACTGTCTGGTGAACCCCAAGTGTGAAACGGTCAATTTCTACAGCCGGGTCAACAGGTCTTCTTTGCTGTCGGCCGGGGCCTCGCAAGTGTAGTTGCGGCACACGTAGGCCAGACCATCGGTGCGGTCTTCCCACAGGGGGGAGTCGTAGGGCTCTCCCCAGGCCAGCACGGTGTTGGGGCGGTATTGCTCTCGCACTGTGTCCACAAGGTCGGGTCGGTCGCCACCGATCACCACTTCGGTGAGTCCGGTGGCATTCATGTCCACCGCCTCCAGCAGGTGGCCGAAGCCGCTGGGGTGGTTGGCGGCCACCTCTCCAAGCAGGGCCAAGATGTCCTGGGCCCGGTCCAGGTAGTGGGTTTTGCCGGTGAGGGTGCCCAGCCGCAGCAGGGCCACCGCGGCGGCGCTGTTGGCCGAGGGGATGGCGTTGTCGGTGATCTCTTTGGGCCGGCAAATCAGCTCCTCGGCGTCCGATCCGGTGGTGAACACCCCTCCTCGCTTGTGGTCCCAGAACAACTCCAGCAGCCCGTCGGCCGCTTGGACGGCCTCGTCGATCCAGCGAGCCTGGCCCGAGGCCTCGCCCAAACGGGTGAAGGCATCGGCTACTGCCGCGTAGTCGGCGGCATAGGCCAGATGGCGGGCCTGGGCTGGGCGGTCGCCGTCTCCCGCCTGCCAGGAGCGCAGCCAGCGACCGTCGGGTTGGCGTAGCAGGTCTAGCAGGAACCCACCGTTCTTGATGGCTGCCTCCATCCACTGCTGGTTGCCGGTGGCCGCCGCGGCCTCAGCGAGGGTGGCCAGCATGAGTCCGTTCCACTCCAGCAGCACCTTGTCGTCGAGCCCCGGTGGGATGCGCAGATTGCGGGCGGACAGCAACCGCTCGCGGCTCAGCTCCACGCCGGCCGGGCGGAGCAGGTCGCCCCGCACCGGTCGCCACAAGATGTTGTGGCCCTCGAAGTTGCCGGAATCGGTGACTCCGTACCACGCCATGAACTCGGCGGCGTCGTCGCCCAGCACCGAGGTGATCTGGTCGGGGGTCCACACGTAGAACCGGCCCTCCTCGCCCTCGGAGTCGGCGTCGAGCGCGGAGTAGAGGCCGCCGCTGTCATGGCGCAGGTCTCGCAGCACGAAACCGATGGTCTCGTCCAACACCTGTCGGAACCGAGGCCGACCGGTCACCAGCCAGGCGTGCAGGTACAGCCGGGCGAACAGGGCGTTGTCGTACAGCATCTTCTCGAAGTGGGGAACGATCCACTGGGCGTCCACCGAGTAGCGGCTGAAGCCTCCGCCCAGGTGGTCGTAGATCCCCCCCGACGCCATGGCGTCGAGCGAGTTGATCACGATATTGAGCACGTCATCGTCGCCGCTGTGGAGGTAGGAGCGCAGCAGCACCTCGTGGCTCATGGTCTGGGGGAACTTGGGCGCCCCGCCGAAGCCGCCCCAGGCCGCGTCGTACTGCTGGCGCAAGGCGGCGGTGGCCTGGCTGAGGGCCTCCGAGCCGGTTCCGGTGGGAGCCCGCTGGGGATCGGGCTGGATCAGCGCAGTGCGGTTCAGCGACTGGGTGAGCTGGTCGGCCTGATTGTCCACATCCTCTCGTCGATTGACCCACACATCTTGTATCCGGTTCATGATCTCGGTGAACGACGGCATCTGGCCCCGGCTGACCGGGGGGTAGTAGGTGCCGCCGTGGAAGGGACGGCCGTCGGGGGTCATGAACACGGTCATGGGCCACCCGCCCCGGCCGGTGAGGGATTGGACGGCCTCCATGTAGATGGTGTCCACGTCGGGGCGCTCCTCGCGGTCCACCTTGATGTTCACGAACAGGTCGTTCATGACCGCGGCCGTTTTGGGGTCCTCGAACGACTCGTGGGCCATGACGTGGCACCAGTGGCAGGCCGAATAGCCCACCGACAGCAAGATCGGCTTGTCGTCGGCCCGGGCCGCGGCGAAGGCCTCCTCGCCCCATGGGTACCAGTCCACCGGGTTGTCGGCGTGCTGGCGCAGATAGGGGCTTGTCTCGGCGCCCAGGCGGTTCATGGCTCCGACACTAACGAACGGGAGCCATGGACCAGACTTGGCGGGGTGATTCGGCTGTGGATTCAGGGGGCTCGGCCCCGAACGCTTCCGGCTGCGGTGGTGCCGGTGGCAGTGGGCACCGCGGCGGCTGTCCCCGACGTGGTGTGGTGGCGGGCCTCAGTGGCGCTGGTGGTGGCGATGGCCCTTCAGGTGGGGGTGAACTATGCCAACGACTACTCCGACGGGATTCGCGGCGCCGATGCCAACCGGGTGGGCCCGGCCCGGCTGGTGGGCGGCGGCGCGGTGGCCCCCGCCTTGGTGCGGCGGGCCGCGTTCGGGGCCTTCGCAGTAGCTGCGGCGGCCGGGTTGGCCCTAGCGGTGGCGGTGGCACTTTGGCTGGTGGCGGTGGGGCTGGCCTGCATGGTCGCCGCTTGGTACTACACCGGAGGTCGGCGGCCTTACGGTTACTCCGGCTTCGGCGAGGTATTTGTTTTCGTGTTCTTCGGCCTGGTCGCCACCGTCGGTACCACTTTCGTGCAGACCGAGGAGCTCACCGCGCTGGCTGTTGCTGCCTCGGTGCCGGTCGGGCTTATGGCCTCCGCCCTCCTAGTGGCCAACAATCTGCGGGACATCCCCCAAGACCGGGAATCGGGAAAGGTGACACTGGCCGTCCGCTTGGGTGACCGGCGGGCTGCCTGGTTGTACGCCGGATTGGTTCTGGCTTCCATCGGAGTGGGGGCTTCCCTCGCCGTGGCTCGTCCCTGGGCGCCGCTCACCTTGGTCTCCCTCTCGCTGGCCGTCCCCGCCCTGAGCATCGCCCTGTCCTCGGCGGCGAAATCCCCCCTGTTGAATCACACTGCCCGCCTGCACCTTGTTCTGGGGGCGCTCTTGACTGTTGGGCTTGCCCTTTAGCCCTTCCAATAGGGGGCGCGTAGGGCTTGCTTGTTGATCTTGCCCATGGCGGTGCGGCCCAGATTCTCTTCGCTGATGAACTCCACCGACCGGGGACACTTGTAGTGGGCGATGCGGTCGCGGCAAAAGGCGATTACCTCGGCCTCTAACGGCGGCTGGTCGGGATCGGTGGCCACTACCAAGGCCATGAGTTGCTCGCCCATCTCGGTGTCGGGGACGCCGATGCAGGCGACATCAGCTACTCCGGGGTGCTCCACCAGCACCTGCTCGGCCTCGGCCGGGTAGATGTTCACCCCGCCCGACACCACCATGTCGGAAAACCGGTCGGTCAGATACAAGAATCCCTCATCGTCTACGTAGCCGATCTCGCCCAGCGTGAACACCCCTGGCCGCAAGTGGGCGGCCGCCGTCTTGTCAGGGGCGTTTCGATAGCGGATGCCCCGCCCGCTGCCGTCGACGAAGTACACCCGCCCCTCTTGACCCGGCGGAAGCTCGTTGCCTTGTTCGTCGGCAATCAACACCTCGAACGGGGGGACCGGCCGCCCTACCGAGCCGGGGTGGGCCAGCCAGTCCTCGGAGTTGATGTGGCATGAGCCGCCCACCTCGGTCGACCCGTACCCCTCGTAGACAATGGGTCCGAGCCAGTCGATGATGGCCCGCTTCACCGATACCGGGCACGGCGCCCCGCTGTGGGTCACCGACACCAGGCTGTCGGTGCGGTAGCTCTTCCGCACCTCAGCGGACAGGGCCAGAAGCCGGCTGAAGTGGGTGGGCACCATGAACACGCCCCGCACTCGGTAGCGGTCGATGGCCGCCAGGGTGGCCTCGGCGTCGAAGCGGCCCATAACTACCACGCAAGCGCCGCCCAAGAGGTTGCGGGTGGCCGCGAACGGGCCGGCGTGGTACATCGGGCCCACCACCAGATGAGTGCCGATGGCGGCGTTCGGAGTGGCGCAGGAAGCGGCATATTCGGCCACCGTGGCCCCACCCTTATACAAGCCAGGGGGTGCCTCCACCCCTTTGGGCCGCCCGGTGGTTCCCGAGGTGTAGAACAGGTGGGGAAGCGGTGGGATGTCGGTTGGAGGGGGTTCGGTGGAGGTTCGGGCTAGGCGGTCTTCCCAGGAGACCATCGCGGGGTGGTCGGAGCAGCGCCACCCGATAACGGTGATTGGCGAACCGCCGGAGGTGCTCGCCACTGCTTGGGCGGCCAGCAGGCCCCGCTCCGCGGTCTCGGGTCCCACCAGCAGCAGGGCCGTGGCCGAGTCCTCCAGGATGTAGGCCAGCTCGTCGGGGGTGAGGTGGAAGTTCACCGGCACAGCCGACGCTCCGGCCAGTGCGGCGGCCACATAGGCGATAACCGTCTCGGCCGAGTTCTCGGCGAAAACCGCCAGCCGGCGCTCCGGGCCCAGGTCGAGGGAGCGCAGCAAGTTGACCCCCCGGTTCATCACCTGGTCGAGCTCGGCCCAGCCCATGGTGATCTGCTGATCGGTCAGCGCCAAACGGTCAGGATCATCTGAGGGGATGTGGTGGGCCAGAAGGGACATTGAAGGGGCTTGGGTGTGCCGGTGGGGACTAGCGCTTTCGGGTGGCGGTGATCAGCTGGGCGATGCCGCCGGAGAGCAGCACATGGTTTACCGCGTCGAACCCGTGACCGGCCAAAAGGTCGAGCATCTCGTCGGTGGGGGGCATATAGGCCACCGACTTGGGGAGGTACTCATAGGCGGCCCGGTCTGACAGCAGCCCGCCAACTAGGGGGATGATCTTGCCGAAATACAGGCCGTGGCCGAGCCTCAATACCAAGTTGGACGGCTCGGCCACTTCGAGCAGCGATACCCGCCCTCCCGGGCGCACCACCCGGGACAGCTCAGCGAACAACCCGTCCAGGTTCACCACATTCCGCAAGGCGAAGCCACACGTAATGCCGTCTGCGCTCTCGGCGGGAACGGGCAGGCACAGGGCGTCGCCCAGCACCATTGGGGCGTGCAGCTTGCCCGAGGCCCGATACTTCTGGGCCGTTTGGAGCATCCCGACCGACAGGTCGAATCCCACCGGGCTGAACCCGGCGGCCTCCAGGTCTCGGCACAGGTCGCCGGTGCCGCAAGCCAGGTCGAATACCCGGGCCCCGGCGGGCAATCCCAGCTCCCGCACCGACCGACGCCGCCATCTACAGTCCATGCCGAAGGTCAGCAGTCGGTTGATCATGTCGTAGCGGGGGGCGATGGCGTCAAACATCGTCCGCACCGCCGCCACTTTGTCCTGTCCTTGGGGCAGCGGGGAGTTGGAGCTCATTCGACGATCAGTCGGTAGGCCCGGTTGGTGGAGTGGTGGTCGAAGCCCAGGCCGCGATAGGTGGCCACCGCCGGCAGGTTGTCCGCTTCCACATAGAGGAACCCCACGGTGAGCCCCAGGTCGGCCAGGTGGTCGAGCCCGGCCAGGGTCATCGGCTTGCCCAGGCCTTGGCCGTGGAAGTCGGGGTCGACCGCGATGGCGTAGATCTCTCCGCCCGGCGGGGTTTCGTCGGGGTGGACCTTGGTCCAGCAGAAGCCGGCCAGCCGCCCGCCTTGCTCGTGGAGCCGGAACCCCTCGGCGTCGTACCACGGTTCGGCCATGCGGTCGGCCAAGTCCTGACGGGTCAGCCCCCCCTGTTCCGGGTGCCAGTGGAACGCCCGATTGTTGACCCGGAGAAATTCGTCGTCGTCGGCAACGGGGACAAAGGCTCGGGTGGCGATGGGGGAGCGGTCGGTGGGCAGCGACCGCTGCATCCGCCACAGGTCGCGGTACGGCTGAAAGCCGAGCTCTGCGGCGTACTGGTCGTCGTCGGTGCTGGCCCGCTCAATCCACAGCTGTATCGAAGCGCCGGCTTCAGCCCGGCTGAGGACTGCCCTGATCTGGCGGGCCGCGTTGTCGTCTCGGGGCTGGACGGGGTCCACCGTGATCGACCAGGCAAACTCTCCCTGGTCTGGTTGGACAACCGTCAGCGTCACAGAAACCACGGTAGCGGCCCCAACTCCAGACACCGGAGGCAGACCGCTACCATCCCGGCGATGGGCAAGCCGCGCACCCCCAAGGGCCGGGCCAGACGCACTCATGAGCTGTTGGCCGAGGAATACCCCGAGGCCGTGTGCGAGCTGGACCATGAAAACCCGTTCCAGCTTCTGGTGGCCACCATCTTGTCGGCCCAGTGCACCGACAAGCGGGTGAACATGGTCACCCCCGATCTGTTCGCGGCCTATCCCACCCCGGAAGACCTGGCCGGCGCCCCCTTGGCGCACGTTGAGGAACTGGTCCGGTCGACCGGCTTTTTCGCCAACAAGGCCCGAAACATCGTGGGCATGGCCCAGGGTCTGGTCGAGCGCTTCGACAGCGAGGTGCCCGGCAAGATGTCTGAATTGGTGAGCCTGCCCGGGGTGGGCCGCAAAACGGCCAACGTGGTGCGCAGCGTGGCCCTAGACCTGCCGGGTCTGCCGGTGGACACCCACGTGGCCCGCATCACCGGATTGCTGGGCATTACCGAGCACAAAGACCCGGTGAAGATAGAGACGGAGCTGAACCCCATGGTTCCGGCGGCCGAGCGGGGCGAGTTCTCCCTGCGGCTCATTCTCCATGGCCGCCGGGTGTGCATCGCCCGCCGCCCCCGCTGTGACGAGTGCGTCTTGGCCTCGTTCTGCCCCTCAGCCGGAGACTGATTTGGTTGATTGGGTGTCGCGGGCCTGCCTACCGATTGCTTACGACTCGAAGAGACCCGACATGCTGCCCCAGCAGATGAGAGCTTGATCGATACGCACTCCGCATGAGTGCCACATTCCCGCGCTGACGGCGATAAACCGGCCTCCGGGAGCATCGGTTTGACCGTTGCTGTTGTCCCCCCAACAGACGATGACTCCTTCGGTGCTCAATCCGCAGGTGTGCGAAATTCCTGCGCTTACCACGGTGAACCGGGCGGAGGGGACCTCAGATTGGCCGTGATCGTTGCGTCCCCAACACACCACAGAGCTGTCCGTTGTCAGCCCGCAAGAATGCCCGTCGCCCGCAGTTACGGCTGTGAATTCACCGGTAGGGGCGTCTCCTTGCCCGAAACGGTTGTCTCCCCAGCAAGCGATGGAGTTGTGTTCTCGCAGTCCGCAGGAATGGAAACTCCCGGCCGCAATGGCCTCGAATCGGCCTTCTGCGGCGTCGGTTTGCCCAAATTCGTTGTTTCCCCAGCACACGATGCTTCGGTTGGTTCGCAACCCACAACTGTGTACATAGCCGGCGGCGACATCAGAGAACCGTCCGTCGGGAGCATCGGTTGCTTGACTGGCGCTTTGGCCCCAGCACTCGATGAGTCGGTTTGGAGTCAGACCGCATGAGTGTCCTCCCCCGGTGACAACTACGTTGAAGTACCAAGGAGCGGTGCTTGCCGGTTCGCTGCCGTTCAATCCCCAGCATTGGATGCGGTGGCTGTTCAGCACTCCACAGGTGTGCCACCGTCCAGCGTCGACGGCCTGGAATCGCTCTTGCGTCACCTGGATCTGGTCGGAGCCGCTTTCGCCCCAGCACTGGAGAGTCCTATCGGTTCGAAGCCCACAAGAGTTCAGGCTCCCCGCGGAAATATCGGTGAATCGGCCCTCAGGGGGATTTGCTTGGCCATTGCCATCCGATCCCCAGCATTCGATAGCTCCATCGGTGTGCAATCCGCACGTGTGATCGCTGCCGACGGCGAGGTCGATGAACGGTCCTTCCGGTGTGCCACCCCGTCTGGAGCTGTTCCACCCCCAGCACTTGATGGACTGGTCGGTGCGCAACCCGCACGAGCGCGAGCTGTCGGCGTCGATAGCGGTGAAGCTGCCGACTGGGGGATTGGCTTCTCCGTTGCTGTTGAAGCCCCAGCATTGGATGGTTTGGTCGGTGTGCAGCGCGCAGGAGTGGAAGCTGCCGGCGGTTACTGCGGTGAATTGGCCTTCGGGGGTGTTGGTTTGCCCGTTGCTGTTTGAGCCCCAGCATTGGATGGTTTGGTTGAATAGCAAACCGCACGCACTAGTTCGGCCCACTGCGATGGCGGCAAAGGTCGGCACCGGTATGGCCGCCGCGGCGCGGAGGGCATCGACCGCTTGGTTGTCGAGGACCAGAAAACAGCCGATGGAGTCTTGCCATCCCCATTGCACCTGAGCCAGCACGGTTGTTCCGTCGGCGGTCTTGGCCACGGGGACGGACTCGCGGCCGAACTCGTGACGTTCGAAGCACTGGTCGGATGCCTCATCACCGAAGGGAGCGGGGGGCGTGAGGGAAGCCGCGTTGGCTCGCAGGGTGTTGATCGCTTGGGTGTCGAGTACGAGGTAGCAGCCGATGGAGTCGTTCCATCCCCACTGGACCTCAGCGAGAACTTGCGCGCCGTCGGTGGTCTTGGCCACGGGGACGGGCTCTTGGCCGAATTTGTGGTGCTCGAAGCACCGGTCGGCCACCGTCTGGGCCACTGCCGAGCCCGATGCGGCGAACCCCAGCCCCGCCGCCGCGGTCATCGCCACCGCAATCACGGCCAGAATCCGTTTGCCTGCAATCACCAATTGCCAGTCCTTCACGTCCGAGCAGCCATGCTAAGCCACCGGCCAGTTGGCCGGTGATGGCAGAGCGCCGGGCCACTAGGGTGTCGTGTCGCACACCCAACCGAAGAAGACGGGAGAAGATCGACAATGAAGGCAGCACGATTGGTTAACGGCGAGTTGGGAATCTTGGACGTCCCGGTGCCTGAGCCGGGCTTTGAGGAGGCGCTTATCCGCATTAGCTCCACGGGAGTGTGTCACTCCGACCTCCATCTGGCTCGAGGCGATTGGGCGGGGGTGTCTGGCATCGAGGTGCTGGGCCATGAGGCTATCGGCGTAGTCGAGGCCCTAGGGCCGGGGGCCGAGCGCTACAGCCAGGTTGGCGACCGGGTGATCCTCGGATTAGGGGGCACCGGTGGCGGTTTCTGGTGCGGGGCGTGCGAGTTCTGCCTGCGGGGAGAGCCCCGGCACTGCCCGCAAACCCAGGGGATCATGGGCACTTTTGCCGAGCAGTTCTGCGTGTGGGCCAAGTCGCTGGTGGTATTGCCCGAATCGGTGGGCGACGAGGAGGCCGCGCTGGCCTGCGGGGGGCTTACTGCCTACGGGGCGGTGAAGAAGCTGTTCCGCCATCAGGTGGCCCCCGGCCGCTGGGTGGCGATCATCGGCGCTGCGGGCGGTCTGGGCCACTACGCCGTCCAGATCGCCAAAGCGCTGGGCTACAAAGTTGTGGGCGTCGATATCGGCGCCGATCGGCTCGGGTTTGTCGAGTCGCTCGGGGCCGACATGGTGGTGAGCGCCGACGACGCCATAGAGGCCGTGCAAGCAGAGATCGGCGGGGTGGATGCCAGCATCGTTTTCTCCGCGGCCATGGCCGGCTTCACCCTCGGTTTCAGGCTGCTGCGGCCCAAGGGGTTGTTCGTGGCTGTAGGGCTCCCCCCGACCAGCGAGGGCAACATCGAGTTGAACCCGTTCGAGTTTTTTATGAGGGATGCCACCCTCATCTACTCCGCAGTCGGCACCGTGCAGGACATGCGCGAGCTGGTCGACATGGCGGCCGCCGGGCAGGTCACCACGCACGTCGGGCGCACCGGTGCTCTGTCGGAGCTCGACGACATCTTCGAGGAGCTCCAGTCCGGCAAGTACGTTGGCCGGGCGGTAATCGACGATCTGGCCAGTTAGCGCCGACCAGCCTTTGGGGTTATGCCCCCTCGGCGAGGGCGGGCATGACCTTGTCGACCACCAGCTCCAACGTCTCCCAGCCGATGGCGGGGTCGATGCCGCCGCACAATGGATGCAGCGTGGCCGCCCCCTTGGTGCGAACCAGCTCAACGCATTGGTCGGGCGTGAGCACCTCGAATTGGCCGGAGGCCTTGAGGTCGGCCACATCGTCGGCGTCCACATGCCAGCCGGAGCGCTGATCGGGATATTGCCAGCTGGCGTAGGCCGCGGCGTCGTACAACATGTTGGGGCCGATCTTGGCCCATAGCGCATCGGGATCCTCGGTCACCAGCACCAGCCCCGGACCGTCCGGAGCCATGGCGAACGCCCCCTCGAATCCGATCTCGGCGGCTTCGGCGTAGTACAGGTCCACCAGCTCCTGGTCGCCGATGGGCGGCATGTAGGGAAGCCTCAGCCGGGCGGCCCGCTTGGCCGACGCGGGCACCGAACCGCCCACCATGAGGATGGGGTGGGGCTGGGTCACCGGCTTGGGGGTTATCCATGCGGTGCGGCCCTCGTATTCGAATGGCTCCCCGGTCCAGGCCTGCTGCATGACCTTGATGGCCTCTTCGGTGTCGCGGCCCCGGCGGGTGCGGTCCTTGCCGAACATCTCGAACTCGAACTCCCGGTAACCCAGCCCGGCGATGATGATGAACCGGCCCGGCGCCATCAAGTCGATGGCGGCGATGTCCTCGGCCAGCCGGAGGGGATCGTGATAGGGCACCAACAGGGCCGACAGCGTGCACATCATGTTGTCGGTCGACCCCAAGATGGCCGCCGAGATGGCCAGCGGCGCCGACATGAACCCGTCCTCAGCTCCGTGGTGCTCGCTGGTGATGGCCCCGGCAAAACCCCGGCTGTCAGCCCACTTCACCATTTCCAGCATGGCGCGGTACTGATCGCCATGGGTCACCTCGGTGAATGGAGGGGTCCGCAGATCGAAGCGCAGATTGAACATTTCTTCTCCCGGTGAGATCGATGGATATGCGTAGGTTTGCAGATTTACAGACTGCGGGTGAGACGGTCGAGGCGGCGGGTGGCTCCCCGCAGGCCTCGCTCCACCTCATATAGCTCGAACGACACGTCCTCTCGGGCCGTGCCCTCATATCGACGGGCCACGTCCGACACTCGCTCGATGAGATCTCGAACCACACTGCTCAGCGAACTGAGCTCCGCCCCATCCGCCGCTATCGATCGGTCATCCACGGCCAAGGTTCTATCGCAAATCCAGCGGGACGGGTTCTCTGGGCAAACCCTTCGTTGGTAGGTCGCTTGGGCTTGTAGTTTTGGGGGTCGTGCTTGACCGTGTGGACTTGCGGGGCGTAAGCGACATTGCTGCTCGCTTGCCCCGGCCTGAGCCTGTTTCTGAGGGCTCTGTGGCCGCGGTCCGCGAAATCACTGAGGCGGTGCGATCCGAAGGTGACGCCGCGCTAGCCCGCTACACCAAGCAATTCGACGGTGAGGTGCCCTCAAGTTGGCGGGTTCCTCCAACCGAGGTCGCCGCGGCCCGAGACCGCATTGAAACCGCGCTGCGGGCTGCTCTGGAAGCAGCGGCTCACTCCGTTGCCGAGTTCCACCGAGGGCAAGCTACTAGTGAGCAGTCCCACAACCGCCAGGGCATCACTATCCGCAGCTGGGACCAGCCGGTGAGTCGGGCTGGCTGTTATGTGCCCGGGGGCCGGGCCGCCTATCCCTCCACGGTGCTGATGACCGCGCTGCCGGCTCGGGCCGCCGGAGTGGACCAGGTGGTGCTGTGCGTTCCCCCCGGCCCTGACGGCCGAGTGGCCGATGTGACGCTGGCCGCGGCCGCCATTGCCAGGGTCGACGAGGTGTACGCGGTGGGCGGTGCGCAGGCTATTGCCGCCATGGCCTACGGCACCGAGTCGATTGGGGCGGTGGACGTGATCGTGGGGCCAGGCAACGTGTACGTGGCCATTGCCAAACAGCTGGTGGCCGGGGCCGTCGGAGTACCGGCGGCATTCGCCGGACCGTCGGAAGTGGTTGTGGTGGCCGATGCCACCATCCCGGCCGATTATGCCGCTATCGACCTCATTGTGCAGGCCGAGCACGGCCCCGACGGCCTGGCCTGGCTCATCACTTGGGATCCCGATGCCGCCGACGCGGTGGAAAATGCAGTGGTCGATCTGCTTTCGGCGGCTGCTCGACGCGATGACATCGCGGCCACCTTCAGCCGCAGCGGCCACATCGTTTTGGTTGACAGCCCCGAGGCTGCGGCCGAGGTGGTCAACTTCATTGCCCCCGAGCACCTGCAAGTGATGACGGAGGTGCCGGAGGCAGTAATCGACCGAGTGCGCAACGCCGGGGCCATCTTCCGCGGCCCGCTAGCGCCAGCGTCCATCGGTGACTATGTGGCTGGCCCTTCGCATGTGCTTCCCACTAACGGAACTGCCCGCTTCGCTGGCGCGCTAGGCGTGCGGGACTTCGTCAAGCCCATGCACGAGATCTCGGTGGCGCCCGAGGGCCTGGCCGCGGCAGGTCCTCATGTAGCCGCCATCGCCGACGCCGAAGGCTTGGAAGCCCACGCCCAGTCGGTACGCCGGCGCGGCATTGACGAGAACGTCCAGAGAGGTACAGAGAATGAGTAGCCCCGACCGCCTGCCGGTGAGACAGAACGTGGCCATGATGTCCGGCTACCACTCCCCGCAACTCGACGTGGCTGTGCGGCTCAACACCAACGAGTCACCGGTTCCGCCGCCTGAAGGCTGGGCGGAGGCCCTGCGGGTCGCCTTGGCCGACATCGACTGGCACCGCTATCCCGACCGGGGGGCGCACGAGCTGCGGGCCGCGCTGGCCAAACACGAACGAGTGGCCCCCGAGCAGGTGTTTGCGGCCAACGGCTCCAACGAGGTGCTTCAGTGTCTGATGCTGGCCTTTGGCGGGCCGGGCCGCTCCGCGCTGGCTTTTGAGCCCACCTACGCCCTCCACTCCCACATCTCCCGACTGGCCGCCACCGAAGTGGTCACCGGCGAGCGGAACGACGATTTCTCGCTAGACGCCGACTATGCCTCGGCCATGGTGGCCGAGCACCGACCGGCCGTCACCTTCCTGTGCTCGCCCAACAACCCCACCGGCATGGTGGAGCCCCCGGAATTGGTTGAGAGGCTGCTGGCCGACGTGTCAGCTCTGCCCGGCATATTGCTGATGGACGAGGCCTACGGCCAGTTCGACCCCCACACTGCGGTGGATCTGATCGACGAGAGCAGTCCGCTGGCCGTGGCTCGCACCTACTCCAAGACGTGGTCGATGGCTGCGGCCCGACTCGGGTATCTCGTCGCCCCTTCGTGGGTAGTGGCCGAGCTGGACAAGGTGACGCTGCCCTATCACTTGGACTCGTTTAAGCAGGTTGCCGGTCGCTTGGCGCTGGACTACGAGGACGAGATGAACGACCGGGTGGCCGTGCTGGTGGCCGAGCGAGAGCGGATTGCCGCGGCGCTCGACCAACTCCCGGTTTGCCACTGGCCCTCGGGAGCCAACTTCATGTTGCTTCGCCCTGATTCCGGCGACGGCGACTCCGTCTGGCAGGGTCTCGTGGATCGGTCGGTGCTCGTGCGAAACTGTTCTTCTTGGCCTCGGCTCGCCGGTTGTCTTCGGGTCACCGTGGGATCCCCGGCTGAGAACGACGCGTTTTTGTCTGCCTTGAGCGAGGTGCTGACATGACAAACACATCTCGTACCGCCACCGCATCTCGGAGCACCGCCGAGACCACCATCGACATTTCCATCGACATCGATGGCGACGGCAACGGCAACGCGGCCACCGGCCTGCCGTTCTTCGACCACATGCTGAGCCAGCTCGGCCGCCACGGCGGCTTCGAATTGAAGGTGGAGGCCACCGGCGATCTGGAGATCGACGCCCACCACACTGTGGAAGACGTGGGCATCCTGCTGGGCTCGTGCTTCGCAGAGGCGTTGGGCGACAAGGCCGGAGTGCGCCGGTTCGCGTCGATCTCGGTCCCGTTGGACGAGGCCATGGTGGAGGCGGTGGTCGACCTGTCGGGCCGGCCGTTCCTGCACTACGACGTGAGCCCTCCTGGTCAGAAGATCCTGGGCGACCCGCCGTTCGACCCCCAGCTCTGCGAGGAGTTCTGGCGGGCGTTCGCCACCTCGGCCGCATTGACCCTGCACATCACACTGGTGCGAGGCCGGAACACCCACCACATCATCGAGGCCAGCTTCAAGGCGGTGGCCCGGGCGCTGCGCGACGCCGTGCGGGTAGAGGGCACTGGCATCCCCTCCACCAAAGGGGTTCTGTGACCCGCGTCTCACTTTGAGTTGGGGAAATCTGTGACCAGGCCCCTTATTGCGGTGTTGGATTACGGCATCGGCAACCTCCGCTCGGCCCAGAAGAGCCTGGAGCGCATGGGGGCCGACGCCCGGTTGACCGCCGATGCTGGTTTGATAGCGGGCGCGGCCGGGGTGGTGCTGCCCGGCGTGGGAGCGTTCGGGCCCTGCATGGCCGCGCTCTGCGACACTGGGCTCGACAAGCAAGCCCGCGCCGCCGCCGCTGACGGCCGGCCGTTCTTGGGTATCTGCATCGGCTTACAGCTTCTCTATGAGCGCTCCGAGGAAGCGCCGGGCACCTCCGGCCTGGGAATTCTCCCCGGTACCGTGGCGCTGCTGCCCGGCAACGTGAAACGACCCCAGATGCAGTGGAATCGCTTGGAGGTGAGAACCCCCGGTCCCATGTTGGAGGGCCTGGACGGCGCCTGGGTGTACTTCGTCCACTCCTACGCTGCGCCGATGGCCGACAACGTGGTCGCGGTCTGCGATTACGGCGGACCGGTGGCCGGGGTGGTGGCCGCCGGCAACGTGTGGGCCACGCAGTTCCACCCCGAGAAATCGGCCCGTCCCGGCCTGCGTTTGTTGGAGAATTTCGTGAACCAGGCCCGAACCGCAGCGGTGGGGGCGTGAGATGCAGCTCTATCCGGCCATAGATCTGCGGGATGGGCGTTGTGTGCGTCTGTACCAGGGGTCATACGACGCCGAGACCGCCTACAGCGACGACCCGGTAGGTCAAGCCCAGCAGTTTGCCGACGCCGGGGCAACGTGGCTGCACGTGGTGGACTTGGACGCGGCCCGCACCGGCGAGGCGGCCAACTTGGCAGTGATAGCCGCCATCGCAGCCGCGGTGGATGTTCCGGTGCAGACCGGCGGCGGGGTCCGCAGCCTGGACGCGGCCGCCGCCTTGGCCGACGCCGGAGTGGCCCGAGTGGTGATCGGCACCGCCGCCGTGGAGAACCCCGCACTGGTGGAGAAAGTGGCGGCCCGCCAGCCGGTGGCGGTGGGGTTGGACGCTAGGGGCCGGGAGGTAGCCACTCACGGCTGGGAGAAAGGTGGTGGCGGAGACTTGCTGGGGCTGGCCGCCCAATTCGAGTCTTCAGGTGCTGAAGCGGTGGTGGTTACCGAGATCAGCCGGGACGGAACCATGAGCGGGCCCGACACTGCCGGTCTGGCTGCCGTCCTGTCCGCCACCGGGCTGGCGGTGATCGCCTCGGGCGGGGTAGCGGAGCTGGACGACCTGACCTCACTGGCCGGTATCGGGCACGACCAGAGGCGCCTGGCCGGGGTGATCGTGGGTCGGGCGCTCTACGAGGATCGCTTCACCGTGGAACAGGCCTTGGAGACGCTGGGCCGATGAACGCCACCGTGCCCAGCAATGCCCGAGTCATCCCCTGCCTGGACGTCGATGCCGGCCGGGTGGTCAAAGGGGTCAACTTCGTGGACCTGACCGATGCCGGCGACCCAGTGGAGTTGGCCGCCCGCTATGACCAGCAAGGCGCCGATGAGGTGGTGTTCTTGGACATCACCGCGTCGTCCGACCGGCGGGAGACCACCTTGGAACTGGTACACCGCACCGCTGAGGAGGTGTTCATCCCATTCACCATCGGCGGGGGCATCCGAACCGTGGACGACGCCCGCCGTCTCTTGCGGGCTGGGGCCGACAAGGTCTCGGTGAACACCGCCGCGGTGAACCGCCCCGAGTTGGTGGCTGAGATCGCCGACGAGTTTGGCAGCCAGTGCGCGGTGGCCTCCATTGATGCCCGTCGCACCAATGGCGGCTCTTTCCCATTCGAGATATTCACCCATGGTGGCCGCACCCCCGCTGGGATCGATGCCATCGCCTACGCCATCAGGGTGACTGAGCTGGGCGCGGGTGAGATCCTCCTCACCTCCATGGACCGCGACGGCACCCGCGACGGATTCGACCTGGAGCTGACCCGTGCGGTGGTCGAGGTGACAAATGTCCCGGTGATCGCCAGCGGGGGAGTGGGCACACTCGACCACCTTGTGGAGGGAGTGGTCGAGGGTCGGGCCGACGCCGTGCTGGCCGCCTCCATCTTCCACTTCGGCGAGCACACCGTGGCCGAGGCCAAGTCCCACATGGCCGCCGCCGGCATCCCCATCCGCCCCGCCGACGCCTGAGCCCGATCAATTGGGCAGGTCGGCCAGGAAGGTGTCGACGAGGGCGTTGAGCTTGTCGGTGCGGCCGACTAGGAAGTGATCGGCGCCGCCGATGGGGTGGATCTCGGAGTTGGTCCAGTCGGCAATCGTAGACTGGGCCTGATCGGGAGGATTGAACTGGTCGCGTTCGGGCACGGCCAGCCATTTGGGGCGCGAATCGGATGCGGCCTTGAACCGGTCGGCGCCCAGCACCCGCAATGGCGGGGCGACCAGGAACCATCCGGCCAGCTCAGGGGCATCGCAGGTCAGAGCCAGATCGGCGCCGAACGACCAACCGGCCAACACCAGCGGACTCTGGCTCTCGCCGGACGATGCCATGGCATCCACCGCGGCCCGCACGTCGAGCTGCTCGCCCTCGCCGAAGTCGTGCTCGCCCCCTGAGCGTCCCACGCCACGGAAGTTGAACCGCAACACCGCGCAGTCTGATCCCATCAGGTGGTTGAACAGCGTCGAGACCACCAGAGAGTGCATGTTGCCCCCGTGCTGGGGGTGGGGGTGGGCGATCACTACCCGAGCCCGAGGTTGGGAGGGCACCGCCTGCTCGGCTTCGAGCTCGAATCCGTCGTCAGTCGTCAGCGTTGTCCGGGTCGGTCCGAAGTCGTCTGTCATCAAACTGCACGGTAGCGTTGTCACCCCATGGCCAAGGCAGCAAAAAGCGCGAATCAGGTCGCGCCCGAGGACAAACTCCCCATCAAGATGCTCAACGACCGCATCTTGGTGCAGCTTGACGCCCCTGAGGGGGAGCGGCGGTCCACCGGAGGCATTCTCATCCCGGCCACTGCCCAGGTGGGCAAGCGCTTGGCCTGGGCTGAGGCCATTGCGGTGGGTCCCAACGTCCGCACCGTTGAATCCGGCGACCAGGTGCTGTTCAACCCTGAAGACCGCTACGAGGTGGAGGTGCGAGGCGCCGACTACCTGATCTTGCGCGAGCGGGACATCCACGCGGTGGCCGCCCCCCGCCTCGACGAGGGCAGCACCGGTCTGTATCTCTGACCCTGCCCCCGCATGGGGAGGGTTGCCGCCAAATGGCTCTATTTGGGCCGGGCGCTGATCCTACGATGGGGCCATGCCGGCAACGACGCCTATAGAAGCTGCCCCCGGAGCGCTGGACGAGGTGGCGTTCAACGACGGGCTGGTACCCGCCATTGTTCAAGAGCACGAGGGGGGGCGCGTGCTGATGATGGCGTGGATGAACCGGGAGTCGCTGGAGCGCACGCTGGAGACCGGCCGCACCTGGTTCTGGAGCCGGTCGCGGCAGGAGTATTGGTGCAAGGGGGAGACCTCCGGCGACCGCCAGTACCTCCGGGAGGCGTTCTACGACTGCGATGGTGACACCCTGCTGCTCATCGTGGAGCAGGAAGGCCGGGGGGCGTGCCACACCGGGGAGTACTCCTGCTTCTTCCGGTCGTTTGAAGAGCCGGTTCCCCCGCCGTCGCTGTGATCCGACCAGCATGTCTGTGATCTACCCCGATCGCCGCGAGTTCCACCGACTGGCCGCCGAGTGGACGGTGGTCCCGGTGTGGCGGGAGTTGGTGGCCGACCTCACCACTCCGGTGGCGGCCTTTGTCCGCACCGTGGGCCGCGAGCCCGGCTTCCTGCTCGAGTCGGTGGAGCACGGCGAGCGCTGGAGCCGATTCTCTTTCATCGGGCGCCGCCCTTTGGGCACCCTGGTGGCCCGCGGTCGCCATGTGGCTGCCACCGGTGAGTTTCCCGAAGGAACCCCGCTCGACCAGGGGATTCTGGCCGCAGTAGAGCACATCTTGTCGCAGTGGCGCTCCCCGCAAATCGATGAATTGCCCCCGCTGCATGGCGGTCTGATGGGCTATCTCGGCTACGATGTAGTGAGGGAAGTGGAGCACCTGCCCAACGTGCCCGACGACGACCAGGATCTGCCCGATGCCGTTATGTCGGTGATCGGGGAACTGGCCGTATTCGACCATTGGCGCCAGCGGGTCGCGCTGATCGAGAACGTGATCATCCCCCCCGATGCCTCATCGGCCGATGTCGATGACGCCTACGACCGAGCGCTGGCCGCCCTCGAGCAGCTGGCCGCCGATGGAGCCCGTCCGGTGGCCGAGCCGCTGCTGGAGCCCCCCGAAGAGGGCGATGAGCTGCCCGAGGTGGTGTCCAGTATGGGGTCGCGGAGCTTCTGCGACGCGGTGGAGGCCGCCAAAGAGCACATCCTCGCCGGGGACATCTTCCAGGTGGTGCTGGCCCAACGCTATGACTTCGACCTGGAGGCCGAACCGTTCGACGTGTACCGCTCGCTGCGCCAGGTCAACCCCAGCCCCTACATGTACTTCGTGCGTCTGCCCGAGGTCTCGCTGGTGGGGTGCTCGCCTGAGCCGATGGTGCAGCTTCTCGACGGGCGGGTCATCTCCCGCCCCATCGCCGGCACCCGCCGCCGGGGCCGCACCGACGCCGAGGAGCGCCGCATGGCCGCCGAGCTGTCCGAGCACCCCAAAGAGATCGCCGAGCACATCATGCTGCTGGACTTGGCCCGAAACGACGTGGGCCGGGTGGTGACCTTCGGCACCGAGACGGTGGACGAGATGATGACCCTGGAGCGCTATAGCCACGTCATGCACCTGACCTCGCAGGTGTCGGGCGATCTGGCGCCCGGGCGCACCCCGGTGGACGTGCTGCGAGCCACCCTTCCCGCAGGGACGGTGTCGGGAGCGCCGAAGGTGCGGGCCATGGAGATAATCGACAACTTGGAGCCGGTGAAGCGGGGCCCCTACGCCGGTGTTGTGGGCTACCTGGACTTTTCGGGGAACATCGACACCGCCATTGCCATCCGCACCATGGTTATCCAGGGGGGACGGGCCTCGGTGCAGGCCGGGGCCGGCATAGTGGCCGACAGCATTCCTGAACAAGAAGACCTGGAGTGTCGCAACAAGGCCCGAGCCCTGTTGCTGGCCGTGCCCGCCGCCCGGCGGATGAGCCGGAGCCGACGATCATGATCAATTTGGCATGATCGGAGCAGCATGAGCAGCGTTGTCGACCTGTCGACAACGGTCGGGGCCTGCCCCGTCGGGCGGGGTGTTCTGGCAGTGGCCGGTCCCGACGCCGAGGACTTCTTGCAGGGTCAGCTCAGCCAGGATGTGGCGGCGCTGGCCGAAGGCCAGTCGGCCTGGTCGCTCATCCTTCAGCCCCAGGGGCGCATCGACGCGTTGGTGCGGGTCACCCGGAAGGCCGGCGATCAGTTCATCTTGGACACCGACGGCCCGCTGGAGCAGGTCGTCGCCCGGCTGAAGCGCTTTATGCTGCGCACCGATGTGACCTTGGAGCCGCTCGACTGGCACTGCATCGCCGTACGCGGGCCGGGAGCGGCCGAAGCAGCCGTTTCCGGGGAGATCGTCGGCCCGTTACCCACCGGAGGGGTCGATGTGCTCGGCCCCGCCCCCGCAGTTCCCGACGACATGCCCAGAATCGACGCCGAAGCTCTGGAAGCCCACCGCATCAGGGCCGGATTCCCGCGCATGGGGATCGACATCGACGACCGCACTATCCCCGCCGAGGCCGAGGTTGTGCCCTTCACGGTGAGCTTCACCAAGGGGTGCTTCACCGGCCAGGAGTTGGTTGCCCGCATGGACTCCCGGGGCAGCAACGCCCCCCGGTACCTGAGGTTGCTGTCCTTGCAAGGTCGGGCAGAGGTGTCCGGCGGTGACCAGATCACCAGCGCTGAGGGCGTTGATGTCGGCACCGTCACCGGCGCAGCCTGGGATGCGGCCACCGAATCCACCGTGGCCCTGGGTTACATCAAGCGCTCCGTGGAGATGCCCGCCGAGGTGAGCGTGGCCGGCTGCTTGGCCCAGGCATCAGCCGTCCCCCGCTGATCGGGCTCAGAACCCATCTATTGAGGAATTGAGCCGGTAGTTTTGGAAGCAGTGTTCATCAAGATCTGCGGGATCACCACTGCCGACGATGCCCTGTTGGCCACCGCTTTGGGCGCCGATGCGTTGGGCTTCATCATGGCCCCGTCGTCCCGTCAGATTGCGCCGCCTCGTGTGGAGGACATTGTTCGCCGCCTCCCACCAGACGTCCTCACCGTGGGGGTGTTCCGAGACGAAGCCCCCAGCCGGGTGATCGAGGTTGTCAACCGCTGCGGCCTCAAGGCCGCCCAGCTGTCCGGCCGGGAGAGTATGCAGGACACACGCCTGATTCGAGAGAGCGTGCCCGCGGTGATCAAGGCCTTCCCCGGCGGCAGCCCGGCTCTTTCGGTGGCCGACCGATACGGTGCCGACATTGTGATGGTGGACTCCGATACTCCCGGGTCAGGCCAGGTGTTCGACTGGTCTCTGGCCGAGGGGGCGCCGGGCGGCATCCGGCTGCTTATGGCCGGTGGCCTGACCCCTGAGAACGTGGCCATGGCCATCGCCAAAGTCCGACCCTGGGGGGTGGATGTGGCCACCGGGGTCGAGATGTCTCCGGGCCGCAAGGATCCGGCTAGGTTGCGGGCCTTCATAAACGCCGCCCGAGGGGCCCAACCGGCCCATTCTGAGCCCGTCGAAGAGGGTCCGGATGAAGGTGCCCCATATGACTGGCGGGGGGAGGACCTGCGGTGACCATGGCCGAGCCCGTTGGCGGGCGGTTCGGGGAGTTCGGAGGTCGATTCGTCCCCGAGCCCCTGGTGCCGGCCTGCGAGGAGCTGGAGGCGGCCTTCCGCACTGCCTGGGCCGATAAGGACTTCCGTGGCGAGTTGAACCGGCTGTTGGCCGACTACGCCGGCCGCCCGTCGCCGCTCACCGAGTGCCATCGCCTGTCGGGGGAGTTGGGGCTGCGCTTGCTTTTGAAGCGTGAGGACCTCAACCACACCGGCTCCCACAAGATCAACAACGTGTTGGGACAGGCCCTGTTGGCCGTTCGCATGGGAAAGACCCGGCTAGTGGCCGAGACCGGTGCCGGGCAGCACGGCGTGGCCACCGCCACCGCGGCGGCGCTGTTGGGCCTGGAGTGCGTTGTGTACATGGGCGAGGTGGACATAGAGCGCCAAGCTCTCAACGTCTTTCGGATGCAGCTTCTGGGGGCGGAGGTCCGGTCGGCGGTGTCCGGCAGCCGCACGCTGAAAGATGCCATCAACGAGGCCATGCGCGACTGGGTGGCCACCGTGGAGTCGTCCCACTACTGCCTGGGCTCGGTTATGGGCCCCCATCCCTACCCTTGGATGGTGCGGGAAATGCACCGCGTGATTGGCGACGAGGCCCGCGAGCAGTGCCAGCACCTACTGGGGACCGATCCCGATGTGGTCACCGCCTGTGTGGGCGGTGGCAGCAACGCCATAGGCATCTTCAGCGGCTTTGTCGACGGCGACGCCGCGCTGGTGGGGGTGGAACCGGCCGGCGGGGCGGCCATCGGCCGGGGCGTGCCCGGAGTGGTCCACGGTTCCAAGTCATTTTTGATGCAAGACGAGCACGGCCAAGTGCTGGAGGCTGAGTCGATCTCCGCTGGCCTCGATTATCCCGGAATCGGCCCGGAGCACTCCCATCTGGCCGCTATCGGCCGGGCCCGCTACGAGTCGGTCACCGATGACGAGGTGGTGGCCGCCTTCGAGCTGCTATCGCGCACCGAGGGGATCATTCCCGCGCTTGAACCTGCCCATGCCCTGGCCTGGGTGTCGCGGGCCCGCGAGGAGCTGGCCGGCCAGTCGGTACTGTTGAACCTCAGCGGTCGGGGCGACAAAGACGTCGACCAGATGATGGACCGACTAGAGGTGGAGCGCGAGTCCTTCGGGAATGACGGGTCGACTGAGTGAGCGCTGACCCCGGCCCTCTAGAAGCTGTGCTGCGGGCCCGCCGCTCCCAGGGCGGCAAGGCCCTGGTTCCCTACCTCACTGGGGGCCTGGGCGACTGGCAGGCAGCGCTGGCTGCGGCCGCCGATGCCGGGGCCGATGCCATTGAGGTGGGCATCCCATTTTCCGATCCGGTGATCGACGGACCGGTCATCCAGGAGGCCAACGACCGGGCACTGGCCGCCGGGATCACACCCCTGGGCGTTCTGGACGCGCTGGGGCGACTCGACATCGGTGTGCCGTTGGTAGTGATGACCTACTACAACATCGCCTTCAGGTTCGGGCTGGAGCGCTTTGCCTCCGTCTTGGCCAGCCAAGGCGTGGCTGCGGCCATCCTGCCCGATCTACCCCTGGAGGAAGCCGGGCCGTGGACCGAGGCGGCCGACGCCGCCGGGGTGGAGACCGTGCTGTTGGCCGCGCCCACCGCCTCCGACGAGCGGCTGGGACGGATCTGCGGCCGGACCCGGGGATTCGTCTACGGGGTGGGTCTACTTGGGGTGACCGGGGTGCGAGACGAGTTGGCGTCATCCGCGGTACTGATGGCCGAAAGGCTCAAGCAGATAACCGATGTGCCCGTGCTGGTGGGCGTGGGGGTCGGCACACCGGAGCAGGCTGAAGAGGTCTGCCGGGTGGCCGACGGAGCAGTGGTGGGGTCGGCAGTGGTGCGCCGGATGCTTGACGAGGATGGCCCCGCTGCTGTCGGGAAGCTGATTGGGCAGTTCCGCCGAACTCTAGATAGAGGCTGAGCTTTCCTGGCTCGAACTTGGCACTTTTCCCATGTGGGCTGCTTGACTCTTGGAACTTTGTGTTTGAAGCCATCTGAATTACACTCTCGTAATTCACAAAGCAGGAGGAATCCATGAATAAGTCAGAGTTGGTCAGCGCCATCAGCGAGCGCACCGGCGAGAGCAAGAGCTCAGTTGAGGCAGTTCTCAATAGCCTGGAGAAGACGGTCACCGAGCAGGTGATCATGGGCGAGAAGGTGGCGATCACCGGCTTCGTGTCATTCGAGCAGACTTCGCGGGGAGCCCGCACCGGTCGCAACCCCCGTACCGGCGAGACCATCGAGATCGCGGCCGCCAAGGGCTGCAAAGTCAGCGCCGGGGCCCGGCTGAAGGCGGCTGTCAAAGGGACCTGATCCACTAAGGTCAGTCCATGGCTGATTGGCTCTTATCTCCCGGCGATCCTGCGCCGGCGTTCACCCTGTCGGATCAAAACGGCAATGAGGTGTCGCTGGGCGATTTCGTCGGTCAGAAGCTGGTGATCTTCTTCTATCCGAAGGCGCTCACGCCCGGTTGAACCACCCAGGCGATAGGCGTGCGTGACATCGCCTTAGAACTGGATGACGTGGCCGCAGTGGGCATCAGCGGAGACAAGCCCGACCGCCAGAAGCGGTTCGACGAGAAGTGTGATCTCGGTTACGCCCTGCTATCTGATTCTGACCATGAGGCCGCTGAGGCCTACGGCGTGTGGCGAGAGAAGAAAATGTACGGCAAGAGCTATATGGGCGTGGTCCGCTCGGCCTTCGTGGTGGGGGAGGACGGGCGCATTGAGCACACTTTCTACAAAGTCAGCCCCAAGAACACCCCCGAGAAGCTGGCCGCGGTTTTGATCGCGGAGTAGCGGATCGGCACAGCCTGATGAGGCCTCCGGCCGAAGTTCTCCCGCACCGCCCTCCGTTCCTGTTCTTGGACGAGGTCACCTCAATGGTGGCTGGGGAGCGGGCCGAGGGCTTCTGGCAGCTAACCGGAGACGAGCCGTTCTTCGCCGGGCACTTCCCCGGTCGGCCCACACTTCCCGGAGTGTTGATGGCCGAGGCCATCGCCCAACTCGGGGCCTATATCGTGCTCAACGACAACCGGTTTGCCAGCAAGCTGCCCCTGTTCGGCGGCTTGGACGGGGCCCGCTTCCGCCGCCAGGTCAGCCCCGGCGATCGCTTGGACCTAGAAGTGGAGATGACCCGGCTGTCGGCCCGAGGGGGACGGGGTGCGGGCAAGGCATCGGTGAACGGCGAGCTGGCCTGCCAGTGCGAACTGCTGTTCGTGGTGGTCGACGCCAATTGATCGACGCCAGCTGTCGGTTGCCGGCTATTCAGGCGGGGGACCGATGACGATGGTCCCGTTGTGCCCGCCGAAGCCGAAGGAGTTGGACAGCGACGGCCCCGGAGTCCACGAGGCCGGTTCTCCGGCCACGATTTGGATGGGGGCCATGTCGGGATCGGGAGTCTCATACCCGTAGGTGGGCGGGATCAGCCCGTTCTTCATGGCCAACAGCACGGCTGCTGCTTCTATGGCCCCTGCGGCGCCCAGCGCGTGACCGGTCACCCCCTTGGTCGAGGTGACCAAGGGCCCCGGAGCACCGAACACCTTCTGGATGGCCTCGGCCTCGGCAGCGTCGTTCAGCGGGGTGGAGGTGCCATGGGCGTTGATGTGGACGATGTCTCCGGGCTCCAGCCCGGCATCGGCCAAAGCCAGTTCCATGCACCGCACCGCTCCTGCTCCTCCTGGTGAGGGGGCGGTGATGTGGTAGGCGTCGGCCGTGCTGGCCCCGCCCAAGATCTCGCCCAAAATGGCCGCTCCCCGGCTCCGGGCGGCTTCCAGTTCCTCCAGCACCAATATTGCCGCGCCCTCTGCTTGGATGAACCCGTCGCGCTCCAAGTCGAACGGTCGGCTGATGTGGCAAGTGGAGACCGCGGTCATGTTCTTGAATGTGGCCTCGCCGGTGATGGAGTTGGAGGCCTCGCTTCCGCCGGTGATGACAGCGTCGCAGCGATTGGCGCGGATCAGCATGGCCGCGTTGGCGATTGACTGGGTGCCCGCGGCGCAGGCAGTAACAGTGTTCTCGCACGGCCCGGAGAATCCGTAGCGCATGGAGATGGCCGCCGACGCGGCGTTGGCCATCAGCATCGGCACCAGGAAGGGCGATACCCGGCGCTCGCCCCGCTCGATGCGGACTTGGATCTGATCCTCCAGTGTCCGAAGGCCGCCCACGCCCGTTCCCACCCACACGCCTATCCGGTCGGGGTCGGCGCTGAGTTCGCCCGACTGCTCCAGCGCCTCGGCGGCGGCCGCCAGGGCCATTTGGGCGAATCGGTCGCTTCGGCGGGCATCTTTGGGGCTGTCGAAGTGGGGGAGGGGGTCGAAATGGTCCATCACCCGCCGGCCCTCGGCGGGGGTTTCCAGCAGGCCCTGCCAGAAGTCGTCCCGTCCGATGCCGGGCCAGGCCAAGACGCCCAAACCGGTGACCGCGACGCGGCGCGGGGCACTCATGCGCTTGCGCTCCTCGACCAGGGGTCGATATTGGTCTGATCAGATGGCTGTGAGGTCATCCCAGTTTGACGGTCACCAAGTCGAAGGCTTGGCCCACGGTCTCGATGCCCTCTAGTTCTTCTTCGTCGATGGTGACGTCGAACTCCTCTTCGAGCGCCATTACCAACTCGACCAAGTCGAGGCTGTCCGAGTCCAGGTCGTCGGCGAAGCTGGCCTCTGCGGTGACCTGGTCGGCCTCCACCGCCAGCACCTCCACAGTGCATTTCTGGAAACGGGTGAAGTTGTCGTCGCTCACGCTGGTTCTTCTCCTAATCGGGGACTTGAAGTCCATGGATGGGTTCGATCGAGTGATTTTCGGGCAATCATCCTCCCATGCCCAAACCACCGTCTACCGGAATCACCGCTCCGGTGACATATCCGGCGGCATCGGAGGCCAGGAATGAGATTGTGGCGGCCACTTCGGAGGGGTCACCCAATCGCCCGAGCGGCACGGCTTCAATGATGGCCGAGCGGCGCTCCTCGTCCAATTCGTTGAGCATGTCGGTGCCCACTGGGCCGGGTGCTACCACGTTGACGGTGATGTTCCGGCTGGCCAGCTCTTTGGCCAGTGATCGGCCGAGGCCGACCAGCCCGGCTTTGGAGGCGGCGTAGTTGGCTTGGCCGGCCTGTCCCATGGTGCCTACCACCGAGGACACGAACACGATGCGCCCCCAGCGGTTGCGCATCATCGACTTGGTGGCCCGCTTGGCCACTCGGTATCCCGCGGTCAAGTTGGCGTCGATCACGTCGGTGAAGTCGGTTTCGCTCATGCGCATCAGCAGCTTGTCCCGGTTGATGCCGGCGTTGGATACCAACACCTCTACCGGCCCAAGGTGCTCTTCGACCTCGGCGAAGGCGGCGTCGATCTGGCTTTCGTCGGTCACATCGCAGCTAACGCCCAGCAAATCCACCTGACCGTTTGTCGAAGGAGGCTCGCTTCGGTAGGTCACGGCCACCCGGTGGCCGTTTTGGGCGAGCTCGGTTGCTGTCGCCAGTCCGATGCCCCGGTTCCCTCCGGTCACCAGGACAACCCTGGATGTGCTCACTGGCCCCAGCGTAGCAGCGCGGCGGCCACACTCATGCCCGCTCCGAAGCCCACCAGCAGCACCAGATCACCGTCTTGGATATTGCCCTTGGAGACGGCGGAGTCCATGGCCAGGGGGATGGACGCGGAAGACGTATTGCCGGTGACCTCAAGCACAGTGGCCGCCTTCTCCAGGGGGATGCCCAGGCGTTTCATGGCGCTCTCGATTATCCGGAAATTGGCTTGGTGGGGGACCACCGCGGCCACATCCGACGCCTCCAGACCGGCGTCGGCCAGCACCCGCTGGCTGGCTGAGACCATGACCCGTACTGCTTGGCGAAATACCTCTTTGCCGTCCATGCGAATGAAGAGGTCGCTGAAGTCGCACGTCAAAAGGTCGGCGAAGCGGCCCTCTGAGCCCATGTACGTGCTGAGCACTCCCCGGTCGTCGCGGCTGGTGGGCTCCATAACCACCGCACCGGCGCCGTCTCCGAACAAGATGGCAGTGGAGCGGTCGTCCCAGTCGGTGAACCGGCTTAGCGTGTCCACGCCCACCACTAGCACCCGTCCCATCCCGGCGTTGATCTGGGCTTGGGCCAGCGAGACGCCGTAAGTGAAACCCGAGCAGGCGGCGTTGAGGTCGAACGCCCCGCAGGATGCCCCCAGCTCATTTTGGATGCGGTTTGACACCGCGGGGAACACCTGGTCGGGCGTGCAGGTGGAGCAGATGATCAGGTCGAGGTCGGTGGCGTCTATCTCGGCTTCCTTCATGGCAATCCGGGCCGCTTGGGTGCCCAGTTCCAGGCAGCTGCCCCCTATCCGGCGCTCGTGGATTCCGGTCCGCTCCACGATCCACTCGTCGCTGGTATCGAGGGTTTGGGCCAAGTCGTGGTTGGTGACCACCTTGTGGCCGGCCGCAGTGCCCAGGCCTGTGATGGCCGCTCTCGTCATCAGCGTGTGCTCCTAGCTCGTCCGCAGCCAGGCAATGGGCTGGCTGGCGGTGACCCGCTCGCCGTCCACGGCCAGAAATCCCATGATCACGCCGGCCCAGGGGGTGCGGACCTCGGTGTCGCCCACATACCCCAAGAGCTGCCCGGCGGGTACTCCGGTGCCCAGTAGTTGGTCGTCGGTGGGTTGGAAAACGCCGGCGCCGGGGCTCACCACCAGCCTCTCGGTGGCGAACAGGGCCTCGCCCTCCAGCGGGCCGGCCGCAGCCACCGGCGGCCCGGCTAGGGCCTCCAATACCGAGTCGATGTCGGCAGGGGCGTTTACTTTGAGCGGCTGGCATTCCTTGGCGGTTCGCTTCACCGTGCCGGTGAGCACCGCGCCCGGTCCCAGCTCCACGAACGTGGTGTACCCGGCATCGCACATGTTGTGAACCGACTGGCGCCACCGCACCGGGCTGGTCAGCTGTGTGCTCAGCAGGTCGGCCCAGGTGTCGGCGCCGGTATGGGCGGTGGCATCCACATTGGCGTACACCGGGTGGTCGGGAACCCGGAACTCGGTCTTGTCCACCGCCTTGGCGAGCCGGTCTCGGGCCGACGACATGAACGGCGTGTGGAAAGCGCCGCCTACCGGTAGGGGCATGACCTTCTTGGCGCCAAGTTCTTTGGCGATGGCGCCAGCCGCGTCCACCATCGAGGGGGACCCGGCGATCACCACCTGTCCGGGGGCGTTGTAGTTGGCCACCCAAACCTCGCCGTCGGCCTGCTGGCAGGCCTGCTCGGCCAAGTCGTCGTCCAAGCCCAAGATGGCGGCCATGGTGCCGTCCTGCTCTTCGGCGGCCACCTGCATGGCCTCGCCCCGCTCGGTCACCAGGCGAACTCCGTCGACGAAATCCACCACACCAGCCGCCACCAAAGCGGAGTATTCGCCCAGGCTATGGCCGGCGTGGCCCGCGGTCTCGATACCCACCCGGGTAACCGCATCCAGCGCAATCATCGACACCATGAAGGTGGAGAGCTGGGAATTGCGGGTGTGGCGCAGTTCGTCGTCATCGGCGTCCAGCAACAGCCGGCCCACGTCGCGTCCCGCTGCCTCAGAGGCCTCGGCCACCAGCTCCCACGAGGGGTGATCTACCCAGGCCGAACCCATGCCGGCCTTTTGGGATCCCTGGCCGGGATAGGTGAAGCAGATCATCAGGTGTCAGACCTCTCAGACGACAGTGGGGTTTCAACACTCTACGGGAGAGTGGCTCCAGGAGGGTATCCGGCGAGCCTTGCGGGGTCTGCGCTCGGTAAACTGCCCCTTCCCCAGCCAACGCGCTGGCCACCTGCCCGGGTGGTGGAATTGGTAGACGCGCCGGACTCAAAATCCGGTTCCCGCAAGGGAGTGAGGGTTCGAGTCCCTCCCCGGGCACCCTATTGAATCCATTGTAGGCCATATGACCTGCTTAAATAACTAGTTGATGGATGTTCGTTATCACTATCAACATGACTTCAGCTTGGTAGCTCTCATCGCCAACAGCGCACCCCGCCAGCCCGACAAGCCGACAAGAAAACACGCCGCCGCGACAACCCCCGCCCTCGGAGCCGACGCGCCGCCCACAGCCGCTTGGCGGCGTGTCGGCCAAAGGACCGTCGAAATCAGCCTGACCACCGCTGCCAAACGGCGCTACCGCGCTGACGGGGAGACCCTCGACGCTCTCCTGTCCGCGGCGGCGTCAATCGGCCGCCTCGGCGACCCCAAACGGCTAGACGCGGCACAATCCGACAACCACGTGGAACTGACCACCCTGCCCAACGGCAACCGCCTAGCCGCCCGAGCCGACGGCACAGCAACCGCCACCGCAGAACCCATCGGAGCCAAGACAGCCGAGATCACCCTCATCGCCATCACCACCCGCCGCTACCGCGCAACCGACACCGAAGCCCCCCTATTCTGCGCCGCCGCCGAGACACTCCAAGCCCTCCACGACCGAACTCGAATGCTCCCCGACCACATACGCCAAACACCCGAACTCGAAACCACCGAACACACCCCGGCGAGCGGCATCGACATAGAGCTGTGACCAGCGCTTGATCGGACACGCTCTATCCCTCTAAGGCTGACAGACCCCCTCTGCGCACTCTCCGACCACACCCCTGGGCTCTACATCTAAGAGATCAGCCCATCTCGGTGGAGCGGAAACACTCTTCAATCACTTGTATAGCAACTAGAACGAACGCTTTATGGCAGCGTGGCTCCACTCCTTCCTCGTGTGCCCGAGCAGTAATCGACTCAAGGATTTCTTTAAGGTCGAAGATCCCTGTTGGCATCTCCAAGTAATGAACGCGCCCTCTTGGTCGGGGCGTAATGCCCACCTCAGCGAGCAGTGCATCGATGTCGTTGTCAATTTCTGTTTGTTCTTCTTGTGTTCTCGTGCGCTTATGCGTGTCTGACCTATCAGCGGCAGGGTAGTAACAGTATGTCATTGTCTGGTATGACCCAACTGGTGTCCAGATACGCCTGTCGGAAGGCCAAATTGCTGGCAAGAAAACCCACATCGGAGCTTCTGGCTCCTTGAACATCCCAGGATGGGCGTGGTCATCGGCTGGAGGATCATTGATTCCCCAATTATGCTCAACCACTTGGACTCCAGGAATCAGGGGTTGCTTGTCCATGGAACTTGGTAATACCTACAGCCTAGATGGCTGTCACAATGTCTCCACCTGCCCGTATGAATGGTAGCTACATGCCAGGTAGTGTTGTAGCCCTCTGCCCGGAATGATCCCCACAAATCGTCATGGTACTTGGACGAACTGGTAAGTCGTTGGCTCAAGTAATCATATCCAGTCGGTGATGGCCACCATCTTCTCGGATTTCTTGAGTTTATGTGAAGAAAATATGCCGTCTCAGTTCCACAACTTGGATCAGGGGCACGACGTACGTGTCTCTTGCATTGTGTATAGAATTCATTTGGATAGACAGTAGGCCCCCAGTCCCAATCGATTATACTTCTCCATCGTGGGTACTGGCCGTTGAAATTTTGTCGTACGATATAGTCAAATCCGCCTATCGCGCCGCGGAGATTGCCATAAGCACCATTACCCTTTACTTCAGCAATATAGGATGAAATCTGGCGACCACATACCGACGCATTTTCGCACCATGTGTCGTAGAAGTCTCCCGACGACTGAGCGGTACCAGATTGGCCATTTACTTGAGAGGGGACAGTGGTTTGGAGAACATCGAACTCGACAAGCCGTGTGGTTGTAGTGGTTTGGCCAGAATCATCTGTATGTGTAGATGTAAGTACACCACCCATGCAGACCCAAGCCTCAGGACGTTCCTGCTTAGCAGTAGCTATACACTCTTGGAGACCACTTCCTTCAGCTGTTCCAGTGGGTGGATCATCCCAGGATGGATCGGCCGATGTCTGAGGAGAAGTTACAATGGTTGCAACCAGGACGAACAATACAACCATCGTTGTAAGGCTTCGTCCAGATGAGTGTCCATGTGCTGTCTTCTGTTTTTGACTAATGAGTGTATTGCCTTTGTGTTGCCATTTGCTTCTCATGTTCATTTCTCCTTGCGACTACAATAGTGTATTTGGTTCCGACCTTTTCTGATGTCTTGAGATCCAATTATGACACGAGTTTATAGCGGGAGTTCTCGTTGATCTGGAGGCCTGTCATTCCGACGGTGCCGACTTGTTTGTGGGTGCCTTCGAGTATGAAGGCCACGCTACAGTCAGATTCCAGCCTGCCCTCAACGATGGCCGGAGCGTCGCTGTCGGATTGGTCCAGCAGCTCTGTGAGCTCGTCCAAGATTTCCAGTGCGGAGTCATCGCAGGCTGTGTTCTCTGCGACCTGTTCCACAGCTCCATTCGTTGGACCAGTGCTGTCGTCGAGCGGTTCTGTTGGGGCGGGACCGCCGCCAGCGCCATCGGTTGAGCTTCCGAAGCTGCCGCAGCTGGACGCTCCGTCTATAGCGGGTTCCGCAGAAGCCGCGGGAGTCAGCATCGCGGCAATCAGGCAAAGAGCGACAACGGCAATGGCTTTTGCTCTGGCTTGTCGGAAGTGGTAGCGGATTCTCATATCTTCCTCCTGTGTTCTGACTGTTCGGCGGAACCCTGCTGGCAGGATCCCTAACCACATCGGCTTTGATAGAAGGTACAGAGAATGGGGCTCGTATGTGAGCGAAAACAGTGTCAAAACATGACGAGTTCTTGTCATGTTTTGACACTTGACATGGTTGGGGTCAGGGTGTAAAGGCAGCGTGTTGTTCGGATGGCGCGGTGGAGTTGAGCCGGGTGCCGTGGGGTTCGGTCGGCTCGTTTGCGGTGAGGATTGCCCATTTCGCGGGGTGCGTTGCGGAGGCTCACCGCTTGGGGCATGGGCCCGGAGGTTTCGGAAGCCTTTGGGGCTCGGGTTTCAGCGGCGTGCCTGTTCGATCTACGCGCAGACGCTGCGTCCTGAGTATCTGCGGGGAGTTGCCGATGCGAGCGGATATTGCGCGGGGTTGATGGATGGCGAAGTGCCGGAAGAGGGGGTCGCAGTCGATCGGGGGATTGTTGCTGAGTTCCTGCGCTCAACGTCGGAGGCCTTGGGGGAGGTCGTGGAGATTGCTTTTGGGGCGGGGGCCGCTGAGGTTGGGTCGGCGCCTCCGTCGGTTTTGCGATATGAGCTCTTCGCCGAGCTGCTGGACTCTCGAGGAGTTGAGCGGCTGGGGGATGCGGCCAGGGCAGCCGATTTGGCTGCCAGTCGTATGTGCGGGTGGTGCCGACGGCCCAGGAGCTGGAGTGGATCATCTCTGTGGCCGTTCAGGAGCCGGTCGATGAGCTCGCTGAGCGCAACAAGACCTCGACGCGGGGCATGTACCGTCGTATCGAGAAGATGTGGGAGCGCCTCGGCGCGGCCAACCAGGTGCAGGGCATCGCCCTCGCCGTGCAGCAGGGGTGGATCGCGCCGCCGCCGTGGGAAGACGGCGAGGACTGAGCGGGCGGTGGCAACAATTGCTCATCTACGCTTGCGGCGTGGACGTGGGCGACGATCAGCTCAGGGTGGTCCTGCGCCATGTCGTCCCGGTCGAGCAATATGCGATCCGGATCGGCGAGGCCCACGATTTGGGCATCGGGGCGACGAGTCTGGGGAACTGGGTCCGCCTGGCCCGCATCGACCGGTGCGAGAGACCAGGTCTGACGACTGAGGAGCGATCTGAGCTGGTGCGTTTGCGTCGGGGCGGTCTCGGGGTCGGCGGCGGGGGTGCCGGTGATGATGTGCAGCTAGTTCTCGGCGCGGACCCTCAGATCACACCCGATACACAAAATTCCTGACAGGCCCGCCTGCGCAACACCCGGTGAGGTTCAGGTGTCGGCTGGTTGACTCATCTGGGCTCGGGTTGGAGTGAGTTTGATCGTGATCCGGCTGTTCGGTTTCTGACAGTGACCTTGTTCGGCTTCTGGACTGTGTCGGATCTTGTCGGAGTACTTGGCTGGGCGTGCCATTTGCTGGGGGTGCCACGGGCCGCAGGACTACGGGCCTCGGCTGGTGAGTGCGGGTCGTAGTTGTTCAGGGCGCGGTGGCAGGACTTGTCGGGGGTCTTGGTGGTCCGCGACCGCTTTGAGGGGTATTAGCGACCGGTTTTTGCGCTCTGCGACCGTTTTAGAGACTGGTTGCGACCGGTTCCGACCGGTCGGTTAGTGCACGATGGGGGCTGTGACGGAACCATTTGGACACCAAGCGCCTCGGGCTTTTCGTGTTGTCGTCCCGCTGTCGGGGCATGCCACCTCCTGCGTGAAACGCGGAGATGTTCAGTTTCTTGGCGGGGGGTAGGATGGATGCGTGGGGATGCGTTCGGTGTTGACGGTGCGGGACCTTCCCGAGGCCATGTGTGATCCGCAGTTCCGCCATGGGCGGTTCCGGCCGGTGGTGCAGTTCATCATGGACTGGAATGACCAGCCGCAGCGGAGGGCGGAGATGCTGTGTGGCGGGGCGGTTCCCCTGGGTGGCACACCTGGTGATCTGGCGTTGGTGGCCGCAGTCGTGCATGGTTTGTGCGAGCGCGATGGGATTGGCCTCCCGGAGTGGGTTTGGTCGAAGCGCTTGGATTCTCCGGTGACGATGTCTGGGCGTCCGGCTGACTCTGATTGGGGGCGGTGGGTGGTGTCTCAGGCGCCGCCGGTTTGCAAGGTGCACGGCGTGTTCTTCGAGGCCGATCTGCTCTCAGCCCGATGAGCGGGCCTGCCTCGGAGTTTTTCGACGCCGATTGAATAGGTGGCTTGTATGCACATTCGAGTGTAAAATGCTCTTGGCGGAGAGGACCGCACTTATTCGGTTCCGTGAGCTTGCTCCTCTGCCGACAAAGCAGAACGTGCCCCGCCTCTGGCGGGGCACGGACGCGTAGGAGGGACTGGTGTATCTGTGTTTCGTTGACGAGTCTGGAACACACGGTGGAAGTCCTGTGTTCGTGGTGGGAGGGATCATCATCCACGAATTGGACGCATGGCATCTCCAGCAGCGCCTTGACTCGTTCCTGTTCCGGAAGCTCCATCCGCTAGGCCAGGACCACACCATCTATGAGCTTCATGCCACTGAGCTTCGGCGCGGCACCAAGCAGTGGAAAAATGTTGACAAGCCCGACCGGCATCGAATTCTCAACGGTGCCTACGGCGCCCTGGCTGGCTTCAGCTCCGTCAATCACAACCTGCCATGGCGGCTCATTGGCGCTGTAATGGAACGAGACTCTGGACACCAGAGGCTTCGAGCGTATGAACTCCTGATCAAGAAATTCGATGACTTCGTGAGCCGTGCGAGCCGTGGCGGCCAGCAGCAGACCGGGCTCATTGTCCATGACCGCAGCAGCGTCGAAGGAACCCTCCAAAGCTGGACGAATCAGTGGCGAGTCGCCAGTAGCTCACTTGGGCCTCTGAGAAATCTTGCTGATGTCCCAATGTTCGCCGATTCCCGAGCGTCTAGAGCTCTCCAGGCAGCAGATCTGGTCGCGTATGCCTTGTACAGGTATTACTCAAAGCCAAGAGGAAGGAGGGACGAGCGCTACGTGCGGCGGCTTTGGTCTCAATTCGATGTGGACAACGGTCGGATGCATGGGCTAATCCATGACAGCGCCTACTTCAAGAGGTGTCAGTGCCCCGCATGTGTTAGTCGGCGGCAGGCATAAGGCTGTCGCGTCATTGAGCGCCCGATGCTGGGGGGTTAGGTCATATCTTGTTTAGGTACTCGGCCCATTGGTGCATGAGCTCTCGGCGTTTGCCGAAGAGGTCGGAGCGCTGGTAGGCGGCTTCGACACGGTCCTTGTTGACGTGGCCTAGGGCTAGTTCGGCGACTTCGCGTGGGATGTTGGTGCACTCTGCGGCCCACATGCGGAACGACGACCGGAAGCCATGGGCGACTGCGCTTATCCCCGAGTCCTTCAGGAGCTTGCCGATGGTGCCGCTGCTCAGCGTCTTGCCGCTCATACTCGGGAATATCAGTCCGGTGGCATCGGCGAAGTCGAGGGCCTCGTCGAGAATCTCAACAGCGCGTTCGCACAGGGGCACTCGGTGGGGCCTGGAGGCCTTAGTCCGCTCGGCGGGGATCTCCCATGTCGCGGTCTCCCAGTCGATCTCGGCCCAGGTGGCGTAGCGGACCTCGCCCGAGCGGGTCGCGGTCAACACCAAGAACTCGAAGGCGAGCTTGGTTGCCGGCCAGGCTTCGGTGTGCTGGATAACCGCGATGGCGCCGGCCACCTGGTCGTGGGGCAGGGCGCGGTAGTGGCTGGTCCGACCGTTCTGCTTGGGGAGCGCTCCTGCGATGGCGTCGCCTGCGGGGTTGTCGGTTCGGTGGCCCTCGGCGATGGCCCATCGCATGACCGCGGAGATGCGTTGGCGGGACTTGCAGGCGATCTCGGCCTTGGTGTGCCAGATCGGCACCAGAGCGGCCAGCACGTCGGCGGACGTCATCTTGTCCACGGGTTTGTCGCCGAGATGGGGATAGACATACCGCTGGAACTGCGAGCGCCACTTCGAGGCCGTTCGGCCGGTGTCCTTCCATCCCTCGGCGTACACCTCGATGACCTTCTCGGCGGCCTCGGCGAACGTCGGGGTGCTGCCGCCGCGGGGGTCATTGCCCTTGGCGATGGCCCGCCGGTTCTCGAACGCGGCCTGCCGCGCTTCGGCCAGTGTCACGAGCGGGTACTTGCCCAGCCCGATATTGGTGACCTTCCCGTTGATTCGCACCCGTTGGGACCACGTCTTCGACACCCGCCCGTTCGCGGTATTGCGCACCAGTAGACTGAGCCCATATCCGCCCCGACCATCGCCGTAGCGACCAGGACGGCTGACGTTGCGGACGAACGCTGCACTCATCGGCTTCCTATCAACCATGTACCACCTCCGGTATCACTTTTTGCCGTAGAAGCCCTCAGAACCGACGGTACCGCCTGATATCTCGGAAATCAACGAACTCCCAGGTCAAACCCCATATTCGGGACCTTATGGGAGCCCTCGGTAACGCCTGGACGGCCACCAATATCTTCTCCCCGGGCACTGTGCAAGCATGGGTGCCATGAAACAGGGCGACCCAGCGGAGCAGCGCCACATCCGGTTCGAGCCTGACGACAAGCCGCCGGCGGCGCTGACGGTGGGAATGGGCCTCCAGTTCGCGGTTCTGGCCATCGCGGGCATTGTGCTCACGCCGGCGATCGTCATTCGAGCTGCGGGCGAAAGTGACTCGTATCTGACTTGGGCGGTGTTCGCGGCGGCAGTGGTCAGCGGTGTCAGCACAATCCTCCAGGCGGTGAGGTTTGGGCGTATCGGCGCCGGATACGTGCTGCTCATGGGGACTTCGGGCGCGTTCATCGCCGTGTGCGTGACGGCGTTGGTGGAGGGAGGCCCCGGCCTGCTGGCCGTGCTGGTGGTGGCTTCGTCGCTGTTCCAGTTCTTGCTGGCCGCCAGGCTCTCGCTGTTCAGGCGACTGGTCACGCCCGTGGTGGCTGGCACCGTGCTGATGCTCATTGCGGTAACCGTGATGCCGCTCATCTTCGACATGGTGAATGCCTCGCCGGAAGGCGAATCCAAATGGAGCGCGCCGATTAGCACCCTGGTCACCATTCTGGTGGTGATCGTGATCGCGCTGAAGTCTTCCGGCGGCCTGCGCCTGTGGGCGCCGATAATCGGCGTGGTGGCCGGCTCGGTCACAGCCGCCGCCTTTGGGCTCTACGACTTCGACAAGGTGTCCGACGCCGCCTGGGTCGGTGTGCCCGACACCGGTTGGCCCGGCTTCGAATTGTCGTTCGGTTCGGCGTTTTGGAGCCTGTTGCCCGCGTTCGTGCTGGTCACCATCATCGGGGCGGTGGAGACCATCGGGGATTCGGTGGCCATCCAGCGCGTGTCGTGGCGTAAGCCGAGAGCCGTGGACTACCGCGTGGTGCAGGGAGCGGTTGCCGCCGACGGAACCGGCAATCTGCTGTCGGGGCTGGCCGGCACGGTGCCCAACACCACCTACTCCACCAGCGTCTCAATCACCGAGCTGACCGGGGTCGCGGCTCGCCGCGTGGGTGTCGCCATCGGCGCCATATTCATCGTGTTCGCGTTCTTGCCCAAGTTCTTGGCGCTGGTGCTCGCCATCCCCGACGCGGTGGTGGCGGCCTATATCACCGTTTTGATCGCGTTGTTGTTCGTGGTGGGCATGAGGATCGTCTCCGAAGAGGCCTCGGACTACCGCAAGGGTCTGATCGCGGGCGTTGCTTTCTGGCTCGGGGTCGGATTCCAGAACAACCTGATCTTCCCGGAATACCTGGAGGGATTCGCCGGCGGCTTCTTGGAGAACGGCATGACCTCGGGGGGTCTCGTGGCCATCGTGTTGACCCTGTTCACTGAGGCCTCCCAATCCCGCCGCCACCGGCTGCGCACCAACCTGGCATTGACGGAGCTACCCCGCATCCAGGAGTTCCTCAACGCCTTCGCAACCCGCCATGGCTGGGCAGGTTCGATGTCGCAGAGGCTCGACGCGGTGGCCGAGGAGACCCTGGCCACTCTGGTCGACGCCGAACAGACCGGTGACGCCCCCACCGACCGCGCGCTGCGGGTCACGGCCAGCAAGCAGGACGGCCGGGCCGTGCTGGAGTTCGTGGCTGCGGCCCGAGGGGAGAACATCGAGGACCGGCTAGCCGTGCTCGACGAGCCCACCGCCGACCGGCCCGTCGAGCGTGACGTCTCACTGCGGCTGCTCCAGCACTACGCCACTTCAGTGCTCCACCAGCAGTACCACGAACTAGAGATCGTCACCGTCCACGTCAACCCCGCCAGCGACTCGACCGAGGAGCAGCCCACGTGATCAGCGATGTTGTCGAGACCACCCACGGGCCAGTCCGGGGGACAATTGTCGAAACGCCTTACGGGCCGGTGCGGCAGTTCTTGGGGATTCCGTATGGGAAGCCGCCGGTGGGGGAGCGGAGGTTCTGTGCTCCCGAGACTGCGGATCAGTGGAGTGGTGTGCTGGATTCCACTGCGTTTGGGCCAGATCCTATTCAGTCGGTCGATGGGCCATTTACAGGTTTGATTCCGGGGGCGGATGCGAGCGCAGTGTCGGAGGACTGCTTGACGCTCAATATGTGGATGCCGGTGGGAGAAGGTGCTGATTTGCCGGTGTTGGTGTGGATTTACGGCGGGGCGTTTCTGACGGGTGGAGGCTCGTTCCTGCTCTACAACGGGGCGAGGTTGGCGGCCGAGCAGCAGGCGGTGGTGGCGTCGGTGAACTACCGGGTAGGGGCGCTGGGATTCATGGACCTGCGCCGGGTACCGGGTGGCGAGGGCACCACTGCGAACTGCGGTCTTCATGACATCCGGCTCGGCCTCAAATGGGTGGCGGCCAACGCCGAGCGTTTTGGAGGCGATCCGGCGACGCTGACTGCTTTCGGCGAGTCGGCCGGAGCCGGGTCGATCCTGCATCTTCTCGGCAGTCCGGGCATCGCATCGGTGCTGCGACGGGCCATCATGCAGAGCCCCGGGGTGGATATGACACAGTCGCCCGACATGGCTACCACGGTGGCCAGTGCCTTTATGGAAAATGCCGGTGTGGGCGACGTCGCAGGACTGCGGCATCTGGAGCCGGGCACGGTGGTGTCTGCGCAGGGGCCGACGGTGATGGCCATGTTCGCCAATGTGGGTCCGATGCCGTTTCACCCCGTGGTCGACGGGTCGCTCGTTCCGGCCACCCCGTCGGAGCTGCTCCGAACGGGCACGGCGATCGACATCGACATGATCATCGGGGCAACTGCCCATGAGCTGCGCCTGTTCCATCAGGACTTGCCCGATCAGGACTCCGAGAAGATCCTGCTCGGCACGGTGAGCCGCTACATCGCCGAGCGAACCGGCGCTCAGCCCTCGGCGAGTGATGTTGAAACTGTGGTGGGGGAGTATCGCCAAGCGGCCGAGGGCACTATCTGGTGCTCTGATGCCGACATCCTGACGGCCATCAACACCGACGTCTCCATGCGAGAGCCGATGCAGAGAATCGCCGACTCGCGAGCCGGGGCTGGGACCCGCACCTATGTGTATGACTTCCGGTGGTGCTCACAGGCCGACCCGGACAAGGGGGCATTCCACGCCATCGACCTGCCCTTCGTGTTCGACAGCTTCGACGTAGGCGGCTGGCGGGAGTTCATAGGCGCCGATGGCGCCGCCGAGACTCTGGGCCGAGGAATGCGATCCGCCTGGGCGGCCTTTGCCCGCAGCGGCGACCCATCAACAACCGAACTCGGCCACTGGCCCCGCTACGAGCTCGACCAGCGGATGACGATGATCCTGGACGGCACTCCGACCGTGGCCACCGATCCACTTCAATGGGAGCGGTCTATGTGGCGGCCAAGCGGCGGAGGCGCTGCTCAGTAGATCTCGGGGACGAAAGTCTGGTCTGTCAGGGGCGGGCGCACGTAGCCGGTTCTGTCTTGGCGCTCGGGGAGCTCGACTTCCTCCCAGGGCACCTCTTCGTAGGGGATCATCGACAGGAGGTGCGCAATGCAGTTCAGCCGGGCTGCCTTCTTTGAGTCGGCATTCACCACGTACCACGGGGCCTGCTTGATGTCGGTGTGGGCGAACAGCGTGTCCTTTGCCTTGGAGAACTCCACCCACCGGGTGCGGCCCTCGATGTCTATGGGCGAGAGCTTCCAGCGCCTCATGGGATCATTGATCCGGTTGTGGAAGCGGCGCTCTTGTTCCTCGTCGCTCACCGAGAACCAGTACTTGATCAAAATGATCCCCGACCGCACCAGCATGCGCTCGAATTCCGGGCACGACCGCAGGAACTCGCGGTACTCCTCCTCGGTGCAGAACCCCATCACCGGCTCCACCACCCCCCGGTTGTACCAACTGCGATCGAACAGGATCATCTCCCCGGCGGCAGGCAGTTCGGCCACGTAGCGCTGGAACCACCACTGGGTCTTCTCCCGGTCGCTGGGCGTTCCCAGCGCCACCACCCGCACCACCCGGGGATTCGTTCGCTCGGCGATCCGCTTGATCACCCCTCCCTTGCCGGCCGCGTCGCGCCCCTCAAAGATCACCACCACCTTGAGGCCCTTGTGGCGGATCCAGCGCTGCAACCGCACCAACTCCTCCTGAAGGCGGGCCAGTTCTCGCTCGTAGTCCTTTTTCTTGATCGTTTGGCGCGGCTCAGCAGACGGTGTGTCTGCTCCTGAGATTCCCAGAACGTCGCGGCCAGGTTCTGGACTCATGTCTTGAGGGTAGTTCCAGCACCTTTTTCCGACAATAGGGCCAATTCATCGTGTCCGAGCCGCAGCGGAGGACCCGACCAGTAATTCACGCCACTGGGTCATATGATCCTGGTCGCGGGTGGTTCCCAGGGGGGCGCAACCAAGTCTTCTGAGGACCACAACAAGTGAACTATTACGTGATAGCCGCCGGCATCGTGGCCGGGGTGGCCATGGGTGCGGCTTCGGTTTATTGGATTCACCGAGGGGTTGGAACCGGCTGGATCGTGCTGGGCGCGGCGGGCGTCGGCATCGGCTGCACCATGGTCTTGACGGCAGTCGCGCTGGTTTTCACCGGACTAGACCACTTCATGGTCGTCCATGTCGTATATCTGGTTCTGGTGGTCGGTATTCCGTTGGCCGGGGCGATCGTGTTGGCGTTTGGTCGCCCGTGCCCCCTGATCATCACCGCCCTCTGTTTCGTCTCGTTCGCAGCGATCCCTGCCGGCGTCTATGCCACTCACATCGAGCCGTTTTGGCTGAGGACGGATGCGGTGCAGCTAGCCGTCGACGGCATCGGTGAGGGCATCCGCATCGGTGTGATCGCCGATCTTCAGACCACCTCCATCGGCAGCTATGAGAATGAGGCGATAGACCGCCTGATCTCCTTGGAGCCCGACATTGTCGTGTTCCCGGGGGACTTGCATCAGATCGAAACTGGTCAGTTCGATGAGCGGGCCCCGGAATTTACACGCCTCGTTCAGCGACTGGTTGACACAGTGCCCGTCGTCTATCTGGTGAACGGCCATTCCGACACTGTCTCCGACCTCTGGCGGATAACCGATGGAACCGGTGCCAGGGTGCTCGACAACGAGATCGACACGTTTGAGATCAATGGCGCAGCCATCCATCTTGCCGGAGTGTCGCTAAATGGCCGCGACTATGAGCCTGCGGCGCGACAGGTTGTCGAACGGCTCGCGGGCAGCGAACTCGCCGGGGTGCGGATACTGCTCGCTCACGAGCCGGACGCGGTCGAGCTGCTCAACGGAACAACTGTGGATCTGCTCGTGTCTGGCCACACCCACGGCGGGCAGGTCTCGATCCCGTTCTTCGGCCCTCCCATCACCGCATCAAGCGTGCCCCGCCATGTCGCCGCCGGTGGACTGCACGAACTCCATGGAACGCCGGTCTATGTGTCCACCGGCGTGGGTCGAGAACGCGGCAACGCCCCCCAAGTCCGATTCGGTGTCCGCCCGTCCATTGGAATAATCGATCTGGTAGTTGACGAATAGCCCGAATCCACGACCGCAAGCTCACCATCACTACCGAGCGAGGCGATGAACTGGTCGCCGCTCTTTCGCTCTAGCGCAGGCTGGGCAGATCGACTGCGTCCATAACCCGGAGCGTCGGTGGGATGTCCTCGACCACTTGGTTGTAGCGCAGGCCAAAGGTGCCGTGGCGGCGGAATGCGGTGTCGATCCAGTTGGCGAATCCGGGGTCGTCGTCGGCCACGATGATGCGGGCCGTCCCGTCGGGCTCGTACACCGCGGTGTGCTTGTTGACGGTCACCTGGAGCCAGTCGTAGTCGAGCGACTCCTCCCAGATGTTGTTGAGCTGGAAATTCCAGTAGTACGCGTCGATGGGCGGCACGTCGATCACCAGCGCCTGGCCGGGCTCGAGCGTCCAGTAGCCGTGGCGGAACAGCTGGGTGGGGTCGCCCCATCCGCCGGGACCATCCCGCTTGGGAAGGAACTCGAGCGTGTTGGGCCGCTCCTGGAACATGTCCAGCCAGTCGACGAATCGCCGGGCGATGCCGTGCACCCCCAGCGCGGCCCGGGCGAGGCCGTTCGTCAGGCGCTGCGCGCTCAGCGGAGGCGGTAGTTCGTCGGGACCGTTGAGGCACTCGATCTGAAGTTCGGAAGGCCGCTCGGCGGTGCGGTCGAGGTAGAAGTTGCGGATGGCGATCTGATTGGTCTCGGGGGCCATCCGGAGCCACCGCTGCCCGGGCTCAAGATGATCGGGCTCGTTGACGCTGGCGATCACGTCGACCTGTTCGCCGGGTTGGGGATCGTTGAACGCCAGAGCCCCTTGCCGGTCGGGCGGGGCCGACCCCACCGCAAAGCCGCCCGAGAACGCGTTCAGGCTCAGATAGTTGACCGTGCCCCGCGGCCCGCGGATGCGGTAGTCGAAAGCTCCGCTGATGGTGACACTCTGGTAGAGGGCGTCGGGGTTGTCGCAGCCGATCTTCAGATTGTGGGGTATCGGCAAGATTTGTGGATAGGCGGAGCCTTGGTTCTCCAGGCGACCGAGCTCTCCTCGTGTGAGGCGGCTCAAATAGCGGAAGCCCTCGAGCCGATCGAGGTCGTCGGTGCTGTTGTCGATAATGATCTGACCGGATTCCTTCAGGTTGTCGCAGAAGTCGGCCCATGCCTTCCCGTTGACCGCATTGTCTCGGATCTCATCGCTCACCGGGGCACTCCTTGTGTCGTCGTGTCGGCTCAACCGTGAAGAATCTAGTGCTAGCCGGGGTTTCACCGCCCTTGGGTAGTCGAGTTGGCTGAGCAGAGCCTTGAACGTATTCACAGAGGCAGGGGGTAATAGCATCGGCTCGTGGCTCAAAACAGGGTGGAGCGTCAATTGGCTGAATTGGCCGACCGCCTGAAGCGGCTGAGAGCCGATCTTGAGGTGGCCGAGGAGCAGTCTCTGCATTTCGAGGATCTGGCCGACGATGCCCGACTGCGGGCGCTGGTCTCGGAAACTCCTGGTTCTGAACGCCAGCATCGCGACGCCGCCCGCCAAGCGGAGATCATGGTCCGGCACCGGACCCGGCTGCGGGAGAAGATCCGCAGCCTGGAGCAGCAACAGGACGACCTGCTCGACAGGTTCTACTCCGATGTCTGAAGCGACGGCCCAGCCCGATTCCCCAGGTTCAAAAGACCCGGTTCGCATTGTGCTGGCCGAGGACGAGGCCATCATCCGCTTGGATTTGCGGGAGACCCTGGAGGAGGAGGGCTACCTCGTGGTGGGGGAGACCAGCAGGGGCGACCAAGTGCTGGATCTGGTGAGGGAAAAACGCCCCGACGTCGCCATATTGGATGTGAAGATGCCGGGGACCGACGGCATCACCGCCGCCGGCCAGATTCGCGACGAGAGGCTGTGCGCGGTGTTGTTGTTGACCGCGTTCAGCCAGCGAGATCTGATCGCCCGGGCCGCCGACGCCGGTGCGCTGGCCTATTTGGTCAAGCCGTTCGAGCGGGCCGAGCTGGTACCCGCGGTGGAGGTGGCCTTGGTGCGCTTCCGGGAGCTGGTGGCTCTCAATCACCAGGTTGAGCGGGCCGAGGCCCGGCTGGAAGCCCGCAAGGCAATCGACCGGGCCAAGGGGCGCCTCATGGACGTGAGCTCGATGTCGGAGGCCGATGCCTACAGCCATATCCAGCACCAGGCCATGGGCGAGCGCCGCTCTATGGCCGAGGTGGCCGCAGCCATTGTCGAGATGAGCGTCGATCAGTTGAGGGCGCTAGGCGGGGACAGGGTCGATGGCTGAATCGGGCACCGTGATGCTGGTGGACGGCAACTCCTTGGCCTACCGGGCCTTCTTCGCCCTGCCCGAAGACATGATCACCGCCAGCGGGCAGGTGACCAACGCGGTGTACGGGTTCACCATGATGTTCTTGACCTTGTTGCGGGATCACCGTCCCGACCGGGTGGCAGTGGCCTTCGACCGACCCGAGCCGACCTTCCGCCACGAGCGGATCTCCAGCTACAAGGCCAACCGCCGCGAGACCCCCGACACGCTGCGCCAGCAGATGGGGCTGGTGCGCCAACTGGTGGAAACCCTTCACATCAACTCCGTGGAGCACGCCGGGGTGGAGGCCGACGACGTGATCGCCACCTTGGCCACCCAAGCCCGCGACCAGGGCGACAACGTGATCGTGGTTACCGGCGACCGGGACGCCTACCAGTTGGTGGAAGACCCTCATATCCGGGTGCTCTACAACAAGAGAGGCGTGTCCGACTACGCCCTGTACGACGAGGCCGGTATCGAGGAGCGCACCGGAGTGAGGCCGGCCGATTACGTGGCCTACGCCGCGCTGCGGGGCGACCCGTCCGACAACCTGCCCGGCGTGGACGGGGTGGGGGAGAAGACCGCAGCCAAGCTGATCAACGCCTACGGGAGCATCGAAGAGCTCTATCAGCACTTGGAAGACCAGACGCCCAAACTTCAGGAGAACCTCGGCGCGGCCAAAGAGCGGGTGAAGCTGAACCTTGAGTTGATGGAGCTGGTTCGAGACGTCCCCCTCGATGTGAGTGTTGGTGATCTGGGCTTTGGCCAGCCGGACGTCGCCGAGGTTAAGGAGCTGTTCGACTTCTTGGAGTTCCGGAGGTTCGGCGATTTTGTAGCCGATGTGCTGAATGTTGATTTCGACGGCGGCGATGAGGGCGCGGGACTGTTGGAAGCGGCGGTTGAGACGGTGTCGACTGCGGAGGCCGCGTCCGACCTGCTGAAAGGTCTGGCCGCCAGTAGCGACCCGGTCGCGTTGGCCGCGGGATGGGGCGACCCGCTCGATTCGCGCCAGCCCCATCGCCGTCGGCTGGTGGGCTTGGCCCTGGTTGTCGACCGCGAGGCCGGCAAAGCGGCGTGGATGTCGGCCGAATTGCTGGAGTCGATGCTGGACTCGTCGGCAAATGGCGCTCTGGCCGAATTCTTCGGCCCGAGCACGCCATTCATCGCCCACGATGCCAAGCCGCTTGTTTTGTGGCTGCTGTCGCGGGGGATCGATGCCGCTGGACTGGCCTTGGACACCAGGATTGCGGCCTATCTGCTGGACCCGGCCAGCGGGCGTTTCGAGATGGAAGACCTTCTGAGAACCCATACCTCGATGGAGTTGCCGGGAGTGGATCAGCTCGGCGAGGGCCGGCTGTTCGGCGACGATTCCGCTGATCCGATGGCGCCTTCAATGCAGGCCGGCCTCCACGCCCTGGCCGTTTCCCATGTGGCCTCGCCCCTGCTGGAGGCCCTGGACGCCCAGGGTCTGCGGGACCTCAACGACGACATGGAAGTGCCCCTGGTTCGGGTTCTGGCCCGTATGGAGCATGTGGGCATCGGGGTTGACGTCGAAGACCTGACCCGCCTGCGAGACCAACTGGCCTCCGACGCCGAGCGGCTGCGGGCGTTGGTGATCGAGGCAGCCGGCGAGGGGAGTTTCAACGTGAACTCCTCCAAGCAGATCAGCGAGCTCTTGTTCGACAAGCTGGGGCTCACTCCCCAGAAGAAGACACCGGGCGGGGCCTACAGCACCAACGCCGCCACTCTGGAGAAGCTGCGGGGCGAGCACCCGGTGGTCGACGCCCTGCTGGACTACCGGGAGGTGGAGAAGCTGCGCTCCACCTACGGCGAAGGTCTGGTGGCCGCGGTGGCGATCGAGCCCGACGACCGGATCCGGGCCACCTTCAACCAGACGGTGGCCCGTACCGGAAGGCTCAGCTCCGATGCCCCCAACCTGCACAACATCCCCGTGCGCACCGAAACTGGGCGGGTGTTCCGCCAGGTGTTCGTGGCCGCCGAAGGCTGTGAGTTGCTGGTGGCCGACTACAACCAGATCGAGCTGCGCTGCATCGCCCACTTGGCTGAAGATCCCGGGCTGATCCAGGCATTCGAGTCCGGCCAGGACATCCATACCTCAGTCGCCTCCCAGGTATTCAACATCGATCCGGCCGCGGTGGGCATCGAGGAGCGGTCCACCGCCAAGATGGTGTCCTACGGGTTGGCCTATGGCATGGAGGCCTACGGTCTGGGACAGCGGCTCAATGTCCCAACCGGAGAGGCTGCGGTGATTCTCGACGCCTACTTCGAGGCGTTCCCCGCACTCAAGGACTACATGGACCGGACGGTGGCCGAGGCCCGGGCCCGGGGCTACACCGAGACCCTGTTCGGTCGGAGGCGCCGGATCCCCGAGATCAGCTCCTCTAATTTCCGACTTCGCCAGGCGGCCGAGCGCCAGGCGATGAACGCCGGTATCCAGGGGCTGGCTGCCGACATCTTCAAGGTGGCGCTGGTCCGGCTCGACCACGCGTTGGAAGACCAGGGGCTAGACAGCCGGATCATCCTCCAGGTGCACGACGAGGTGATCCTGGATGTTCCCGAAGGCGAGCACGAAGCCGCGGCCAAGCTCACGGTGGAGACCATGGCCGGGGCCTGCCGGCTGAGGGTTCCCCTTGAGGTGCACCTTTCCTCGGGGCGAACCTGGGCCGACGCGAAGTAGGCCGGCGGAAAGTAGCCCACCCCGGCGGGGGCTGTTACCATCATTCGGCCGGTTCAGGCTGCTGCGCCGCGCCCATTGTCTTATCCATCTCCTCCCGTGAGGCTCAATCCAACGTGTCCGACTCCGCTACCGCCCCACCCGCCCCACCCGCCCCGCCAGCCGCGACGGCTGTGCTCGATTCCCATGACGGGGTGGGGACTTTTGATGCTGAGGGCAACTACATCCCCCGTCAGATCACCGATCAAGACATCGAAGACCAGTTCTTGGATGACGCCTACACCGCCACCATGGTTCAGGTGGAAGACGGCCAGATGGTTACCGGCAAGGTGGTCAAGGTCGACCGCGACGAGGTGCTGTTGGACATCGGCTACAAGTCAGAGGGGATCATCCCTTCCCGGGAGCTGTCTATCCGCAACGTGACCGATCCCGGCGAGATCGTCACCCTGGGCGAGGAGGTCGAGGCGCTTGTCCTTCAGAAAGAGGACAAAGACGGCCATCTCATCTTGTCCAAGAAGCGGGCCCAATATGAAAGGGCCTGGGGCAATATCGAGGATGTCAAGGAGAAGGAGGGCACGGTTACGGGCCCGGTGATCGAAGTGGTCAAAGGCGGCCTGATTCTCGACATCGGCTTGCGGGGCTTCTTGCCCGCCTCGCTGGTGGAACTGCGACGGGTTCGCGACCTCCAGCCCTATATCGGCCAGACGCTGGAGGCCAAGATCATCGAGCTGGACAAGAACCGCAACAATGTGGTGTTGTCCCGCCGAGCTTGGCTGGAGGAGACCGAGAAGGAGCAGCGCGAAGCGTTCCTCGACAATCTCAAGCCGGGCGAGCGGCGTACCGGAGTCGTCTCCTCGGTAGTGAACTTCGGGGCGTTCGTGGACTTGGGCGGCATGGACGGTCTGGTGCACGTGTCCGAGCTGTCGTGGAAGCACGTCGACCACCCCAGCGCAGTAGTGCAGGTGGGCGATGAGATCGAGATCCAGGTCCTGGAAGTGGACCTCGACCGGGAGCGCATCAGCCTGTCGCTGAAGGCCACCCAGCAGGATCCCTGGCAGGAGTTCGCCTCCAGCCACCAGGTGGGCGAGCTGGTGTACGGCCGGGTCACCAAGCTGGTGCCGTTCGGGGCGTTCGTCCAGGTGGGCGAGAGCATCGAGGGTTTGGTCCACATATCGGAGATCTCCTCCCACCACATCGACCTGCCCGAGCAGGTGGTCACCCCCGGCGAAGAGCTGTGGGTGAAGATCATCGACCTGGACATCAACCGGCGCCGCATCAGCCTTTCCATCAAGCAGGCGGCCGAGGGCGGCGTGGTGGCTGCCGAGTTCCAGGAGCACTTCGGCGAGCACGCCTACGATGCCGAGGGCAACTACATCGGCGCCGTGGACGAGGAAGTGGCCGCCGATGAGGACCAGGCCTGGGCCCAGTACTACTCCGAAACCGGCGAGGTAATCACCCCTGCTCCCGAAATGGAGGGTGGCGAGGCGGTTGCTCCCGCCCCCGAAATGGAGGGTGGCGAGGCGGTTGCTCCCGCCCCCGAAATGGAGGGTGGCGAGGCGGTTGCTCCCGCCCCCGAAATGGAGGCCGCCGAAGCGGTTGCTCCCGCCCCCGAAATGGAGGCCACCGATGACGCTGCCCCGATCCTCGAAGAGGAAGTCGAAGAGCCCGTCGAGCAGGCCTAGCCCTCTCGACGGCCCAACATCACCGCAGCCGTCTTGGCGCAGATACATGTCCACCAGGCTGGCGATGTTGGGATCATCCTCCACCAACACCACGACCGGTTCTTCTGTCCCCGTCACAGCCGCCCATGCTCCCACGGAATTATGAGGAATTGATTAAGGGCCTGATTACTGGGTAATCGCTTGGTTATGGTGAGTCCGTGGCATTCGACCCTGAACGGCCTGCTGGTTCGGTCTTTCGAATCGATCCCGTTCGGGTTCCCAAGTTGAAGAACGCTCTTCGAGTGATTGGGTCCCTGATCGTTGGCTTTGTGACCTGGGGTTTTGGGCCGTCCCCGTCGAGCCAAAAGCTCGTGGTTCGCCTGGTCGCCACGGGAGAGACGCTCGGTGAATTCAAGTGGTCGGAAGGAGGGTTTCTCTTTCAGGACTTGGGCTCTCTAACCGCTGGGGAATTCGCCGAACAGTGGCTGCCGGAGGCAGCTCTCGCCCTGGACAAACGCTGAGATTGCAACGTCCCAAGGGGTGGGTGGTTCGAAAGGGACCGGTAGCATCGCGGCGGTGAACAGATTGGGGGACTCAGCCTTTCGGATGGTGTCGTCATTCGAGCCGGCGGGAGACCAGCCCAAGGCAATCGCCGCTCTTTCCGAGGGATTGAGGCGGGGCGACCGGTTTCAGACCTTGCTGGGCATCACCGGGTCGGGCAAGAGCGCCACGGTGGCCTGGACTATCGAGCAGGTACAGCGGCCCACGCTGGTACTGGCCCCCAACAAGTCGCTGGCCGCCCAGTTGGCCAACGAGATGAGGGAGTTCTTTCCCGACAATCGGGTGGAGTACTTCGTGTCGTACTACGACTACTACCAGCCCGAGGCATATATGCCGACCTCCGACACCTACATCGAGAAGGACTCGTCGGTAAATGACGAGATCGACCGGCTGCGCCACTCCACCACCGAAGCCCTGCTCACCCGCCGCGACGTGATCGTGGTGGCGTCGGTGTCGTGCATCTACGGGTTGGGTGCGCCCGAGGAGTACGAGAACCTCCTGTGCATCTCCAGAGTGGGCCAGAGCTACGACCAGCGTGACCTGCTGCGGCGTCTGGTGGACATGCAATATGAACGCAACGACGCCAACCTGGTGCGGGGCCGGTTCCGTGTGCGGGGCGACGTCATCGAGGTCCACCCGGCCTACGAGGAATATGTGGTGCGCATCCAACTCTTCGGCGACGAGGTGGAGCAGATCACCACCGTCGACCCGGTGACCGGTGAGCGGCTCAACACCCTGAGCGAGGTGGTGGTGTTCCCGGCCACCCACTATGTGGCCGGCGAGGAGCGGATGCGACGGGCCATTGAGGGCATTGAGGCCGAGCTCCAGGAGCGGCTGGCCTACTTCGACAAGGAGGGGAAGTTGCTGGAGGCCCAGCGGCTGCGGATGCGAACCACCTATGACCTGGAGATGATGCAGGAGATCGGCTTCTGCAACGGCATCGAGAACTACTCCCGCCACATCGACGGCCGGGCTCCGGGCGAGCGGCCCTTCACGCTCTTGGACTACTTCCCCGACGACTTCGTAACCGTGATCGATGAGTCCCATGTGGCCGTGCCCCAGCTGCACGGCCAATTCGAGGGCGACCGGAGCCGCAAGCTGACCCTGGTGGACCACGGCTTCCGGCTCCCCTCAGCGGCCGACAACCGCCCGCTGCGGTTCGAGGAGGTCATGGAGCGGGTGGGCCAGGTGGTGTTCTTGTCGGCCACGCCCAGCGACTACGAGCTCAGCGTGTCCGATCAAGTGGTGGAGCAGATCGTGCGCCCCACCGGGCTGGTGGACCCCGAAGTGCAGGTGCGCCCCACCAAGGGACAGATCGACGACTTGATGAAGCTCATCGAGGGCCGCATCGATCAGGAGCAGAGGGTGCTGGTTACCACGCTCACCAAGAAGATGGCCGAGGACCTCACCGAGTACCTGCTGGAGTTGGGGGTGCTGGTCCGCTACCTGCACAGCGAAGTGGACACGATCGAGCGGATTGAGATCTTGCGCGACCTGCGGCTCGGGGAATTCGACGTGCTGGTGGGCATCAACCTGCTGCGGGAGGGCCTCGACCTTCCCGAGGTGTCGCTGGTGGCCATCCTCGACGCCGACAAAGAGGGGTTCCTGCGCAGCGAGACCTCGCTAATCCAGACCATCGGCCGGGCGGCCCGCAACGTGGACGGCCAAGTCGTTATGTACGCCGACATGGTGACCGACTCCATGAAGAGGGCTATCTCGGAGACCCATCGGCGGCGGGGGTTGCAGCAGGCCTTCAACGAACATCACGGCATCAACCCCCAGACCATTCGCAAGGCGGTCAGCGACATCCTGGCCGAACTGCGCCCCGCCGAAGACGGAGCGCCCATCCCCGGCAGCGCTCAGCGTTCCCGCACAATGGACCGGTCCCGACGCAGCGCCGAGGTAATCGACCTGGACTCGGGGGGAATCGAGCGCCTCATCCACACCCTTACCGAGGAAATGAACGAGGCCGCCATCGACTTGAAGTTCGAATACGCCGCCCGCTTACGGGACGAGATCAAGGATTTGCAGCGCGATCTGCGGGCTATGGCCTGAGGTTCCTCAGATATCCCGGCCGACCCGGGCGCCGGCGTGGATGGCGGCCATGATGCTGTTGGTACCGTTCACGTCGCCCACTAGGTGCATGTTGAATGGCGGGGCCCCAGATTGATCGGACATCTCGGCGCGTAGGTAATTGGCCAGCTCGTTGTTGCAGTCGTGGTAGCTCACGATCACCACGGTGTCGGCGTCGAAACTCCGCTCGGTGTAGGTGCCCAGGTCGCGGGTCACCACTGCCTCCGGGGTGATCTCCCGGAGCGCGACCGCGGGGGTAAATGAGCACGGTCCGCTGAACAGCCGCTCCCGGCTGGCCTCCACGGTGGCCGCCGGATACAGGATCGTCGCCCCCAGTTGCTCGTGGCGGCTGAGGAATGAAACCTCAGCGCCCGCGGCCATTAGCGCGTCGCACACCGAGATGGCCTCGAACGTGCCGGTGTCGTCGTAAACCACGGCCTTTCGGCCAATGGAGGCCCGGCCGCCGAAGCCCAGCACTTCCCAGCTGGTGTAAACGTGGGGCAGATCGGCGCCGGGGATCGGCTTCGACGGCGCGGAGATCTGAAAGCCCCGACGGGGAGTGGTGCCGGTGGCGATGATCAGCTCGTCGGGCCTCTCCTCGGCCACCACATCGGGATCGACGGGGGAGCGAAGCCGCACGGTCACTCCCAGTCGGTCGAGCTCGTCAGTCAGAAAGGCAGTGATCGCTCCCACGTCGGACCGGGGCGGGGCTGAGGCCGCCATCCGCACCTGACCGCCTAGTTCGCCCGTCATCTCGTAGAGCACCACCTCGTGGCCTCGCAATGCCGCGGTGCGGGCTGCCTCTAGGCCGGCGGGTCCACCCCCGGCCACCAGCACTCGCTTGGGCTCGGCCACTCGGTCGTTCGGCTCGAACGGCACCTTTGTCTCCTGGCCGGCAGCGGTGTTGACCACGCAGCGCATCTTGCCGGCCACCATGAACCGGGCCACGCAGCCCACCGAAGTGCCGATGCACGGCCGGATCTCGCCTTCCCGGCCGTCGCGGGCCTTGGCCACCAGCTCGGGATCGGCGATCATGCCCCGCACGATGGACACCAGATCGGCCACGCCGCTTTGGATCAGGTGCTCGGCATGGTCGAGGGTGGTGATGCGTCCGGTGACGATGGTGGGCACCTCCACCGCTGTGGTGACCACCTCGCTGGTGGGCACCTCGTAGCCGAGACCCTCGTCGAGCGTGGACAGCAGCCGGTGGAAGCGCCAGTACGACGACAGCGACACGTCCAGGAAGTCGAGATCGGGCTCCACCAGTTTGGCGATGGCCGCGGCCTCTTCGGGGTCGACCCCGCCCTCGATCTGGTCGTCAGCGGAGATGCGGAGGCCGACCGGGAAGCCTGGGCTGGTCTCGGACCGGATGGCGGCCAGGATCTCCCGCAAGAAGCGGGTGCGGTTTTCCAGGCTGCCCCCGTAGTCGTCATCTCGCAGATTGGTGGCAGGGGACAGAAACTGGCCGATCAAGTAACCGTGGGCCCCGTGGAGTTCCACCCCGTCAAGCCCGCCCTGCTCACAGCGCCGGGCGGCCACCGCGAACGCCTCCACTAGCTCGTCGATCATGGAGGTGGTTAGTACCTGTGGGACATCGCCCACCATTGGGCTGGGGATGGGGCTCGGGGCCAGGGGCTGCTGGTAGTTGGTGAGCGACCGCTGCTCGATGGCCGCGCCCCCGTGCCAAAGCTGCTGGAAGACCTTGCCGCCAGCAGCGTGCAAGCGGGCCGCCATCTCCTCGTAGAACGGGAGCACCCGGTCGGTGAACACGGGGATGTCGGTGGGCGATGTGGGGTGGACGCCGGCGATCTGGAGGATGGTCAGCGCTGCGCCCCCCTTGGCCCGGGCCTCGTGGTAAGCGATCAGGTCTTCGCCGACCGCGCCGGTGCTGTGGGCGGTTCGCACGATCCGGTTAGGCAATGTGCACCCGCCGATGTCCAGCGGTTGGAACACGTTGGGGTAGGGCATAGGGCTAATCAGGTCCCTTTTCTCCGACTCTTTCCATTTCTCCTGTCTCAATTGTCAGCGCGGGCCGATAAGTTCACTGCGTGGCCGACGAGATCGTCATCCATGGGGCGCGTGAGCACAACCTGCGCGACGTCCATCTGACGATACCCCGCGACAGGCTCATCGTATTCACCGGCATCTCCGGGTCGGGCAAGTCGTCGCTGGCCTTCGACACCATCTACGCCGAGGGCCAGCGCCGCTATGTGGAGTCGCTGTCGGCCTATGCCCGGCAGTTCCTGGGCCAGATGGACAAACCCGACGTGGACTTCATCGACGGCCTGTCCCCAGCCATTTCCATCGATCAGAAAAGCGCCTCGCGCAACCCCCGCTCCACGGTGGGGACCATCACCGAGGTGTACGACTACCTGCGGCTCCTGTTCTCCCGCATCGGCATACCCCATGACCCCGAGACCGGCGAGCGGCTGGTGCGCCAGACCCCCCAGCAGATCGTCGACCGGGTGATGGAGATGGACGAGGGGGTTCGGTTCCAAGTGCTGGCCCCGGTGGTGAGGGGTCGCAAAGGCACCTACGACACGCTGTTGGGCGAACTGGCCTCCGACGGTTTTGCCCGAGCCATCGTCGACGGCGATCTGATCGAGTTGGACAACGGCATCGACGACTTGGATCTGGCCCGCTACGAGATGCACAGCATCTCGGTGGTGGTCGACCGGCTCATCATGCGAGAAGGCATTGAGCGCCGGCTCACCGAGTCGATGGAGACGGCGCTGGGTCTGGCCGAGGGCGTGGCCGAACTGATGATCATGCCCCGGGATTCCGACTCCGACGACGAACCCCAGACCATCACGTTCTCCCAGCATTTGTCCCGGCCTTCCGACGGCAAGTCGTTCGAGGAGCTCGCTCCCCGCAACTTCTCTTTCAACTCCCCCTATGGGGCGTGCCAGTCGTGCGATGGGTTGGGGTCGGTGTTCGAAGTGGATCCCCGGCTGGTGATACCCGATCCTGACCTAAGCCTGGAGGACGGTGCCATCGCCCCCTGGGCCAAGGGCCACAACCAGTATTTCAAGCGCCTGGTGGAGTCGGTGGCCGAGGACCGGGACATCCCCATGGACCAGCCGTGGGGGAGCCTGGATCGCCAGCATCACGATCTTTTGCTGTACGGGAAGGGCATCGCCAACCAGCGCACTGAGGTCCGCTTCAAGAACCGATACGGCCGGGTCCGCCGCTACAACGCCCGCTACGAGGGGGTGATCCCCTATCTCCAGCGCCGCCACAGCGAGTCGGACTCCGACGCGGTAAGGGCTCAGATCGAGGGTTATATGCGGGAGGTGCCCTGCTCGGGATGCAACGGCGCCCGGCTCAACCCGCTGTCGTTGGCCGTGACGGTGGACGACCGCACCATCGACCAGGTGTGTTCCCAGTCGATTCGGGACGCGGCCGCGGCCCTGGCCACGCTGGAGCTCTCAGAGCGCGACCAGACCATCGCCGGCCAAGTGCTCAAGGAGATCAACGCCCGTCTCAAGTTCCTGCTCGACGTGGGGCTGGAGTATCTGACGCTGGGCCGCTCGGCTGGCACCCTCAGCGGGGGAGAGGCCCAGCGCATCCGGCTGGCCTCGCAGATCGGCAGCGGCCTCGTCGGCGTGCTCTACGTGCTCGACGAGCCTTCCATCGGGCTTCACCAGCGGGACAACCGCCGCCTCATCGACACCCTGGAGCGGATGCGCGATTTGGGCAACACCGTGTTGGTGGTGGAGCACGACGAGGAGACGGTGCGGGTGGCCGACTACGTGGTGGATATCGGCCCCGGTGCCGGCGAACACGGCGGCACTGTGGTCCATTCCGGGTCGGTGGCCGACCTGATGAAGAACAAGCGTTCGCTCACCGGCCAGTACCTGTCGGGGAAGAAGTCGATCCCGGTGCCCGAGAGCCGCCGGAATCCCGGGGACGACTGGCTCACCATCCGGGGCGCCCGGGAGCACAACCTCGCAGACATCGACATCGACATCCCGCTGGGCTGCTTCGTGACCGTCACCGGCGTGTCGGGGTCGGGCAAGTCCACTCTGGTAAACGACATCTTGTACCGGTCGCTGATGCAGCGCATCTACAAGTCCAAGATCCCGCCCGGCTTGCACAAGGGGATCGACGGCACCGAGGCCCTCGACAAGGTGATCAACATCGACCAGCAGCCCATCGGCCGCACCCCCCGGTCGAACCCGGCCACCTACACCAGCGTGTTCGACCACATCCGCAAGCTGTTCGCCCAGACGCCCGAGTCCCGGGTTCGGGGGTACATGCCTGGTCGGTTCTCCTTCAACGTCAAGGGCGGCCGATGCGAGGCCTGCTCGGGCGACGGCACCATCAAGATCGAGATGCACTTTTTGCCCGACGTGTACGTGCCCTGCGAGGTGTGCAAGGGGGCCCGCTACAACCGCGACACCCTCGACATCGAGTTCAAGGGCCGCACCATCTCCGAGGTGCTCGACATGTCGTGCGCCGATGCCTTGGAGTTCTTCGGCAACCAGCCCGCCATAACCCGCCACATGCAGACCCTGGTGGACGTGGGCCTGGGCTACATCCGCCTCGGCCAGCCCGCCCCCACACTGTCGGGGGGAGAGGCCCAGCGGGTGAAGCTTGCCTCAGAGCTGGCCAAGCGCCCCACCGGCCACACCATCTACATCCTCGACGAGCCCACCACCGGCCTCCACTTCGACGACGTTCGCAAGCTGCTGGCTGTGCTCAGCCGCCTGGTCGACCAGGGCAACACCGTGCTGGTGATCGAGCACAATCTCGACGTGATCAAGACCGCCGACTGGATCGTCGACCTCGGTCCCGAGGGCGGCGACAACGGAGGCACCGTGGTTGCCGAAGGGCCCCCCGAACTAGTAGCCCGCTCCGACCACAGCTACACCGGCAAATACCTCCGCCCCGTCCTGGGCATCTAGGGCGGGCTCAGGCACCACCACGTCCACGGGTACCCATCAAGCCAAATGGCTATGGTAAGCCCATGGATAGACGCAGCTTCTTGCGTGGTGCCATTGTCGCTGCTGGCGGCACTGTCGCCGTGCCCTTGGTGGGCAGTGCGGTCGGTGCACAGCCCGGCCCCGGACCCTACGGCAGCCTCGATGGCATCGAGCCTGACGGGAATGGCATCATCTTGCCCCCTGGATTCACTTCCCGGATTGTGGCGATAGCGGGCGAGCCTGTGGGGGACAGCGACTACAGATGGCGCGTCTATCCCGACGGGGCGGCTGTTTTCGACGACGGCGCAGGCGGCTGGTACCACACGGTCAACAGCGAGGTGTTCCGCCCCGGGTTTGCCGGTGTCTCAGCCATTCACTACGGCCCTGAAGGCGAAATCATTGATTCCTACCAATTGCTGGAGGGCAGCAATTCCAATTGCGGCGGCGGACCGACCCCGTGGGGCACCTTCCTATCGGGCGAGGAGGACTTCTCCGGCTACGGGGTGATATGGGAGTGCGACCCGACCGGTGCCACTCCGTCGGTGTCGCGTCCGGCGATGGGGATCTTCACCCACGAAGCGGCCGCGGTCGACTCCGACCGCCAGCAGGTGTACATGACCGAGGACCAGTTCGACGGGCTCTTCTACCGGTTTACTCCGGCCAAGTACCCCGATTTGAGCGAGGGCCTGCTCGAGGCGGCCCGCATCGAGGAAGACCAGACGGTCAGCTGGATCGAAGTGCCCGACCCCTCGGCAACCGAGACGCTCGCCCGTAAACAGCTGCCGGGAGAGGCGACGGCATTCTTGGGCGGCGAGGGAATTTGGTACCACAATGACGTCGTGTTCTGGTCGACCAAGTTCGACAACGTTATCCACGCCATCAACACCGCCGATCAGACCTACAGCCGGATCTACGAGGCCGACCCGGCCAAGGTGTCCGAAGGCACCGCAATCCTCTCGGGAGTCGACAACCTCACTGTGGACGCAGGTAGCGGCGACGTGTATGTGGCTGAAGACGGCGGCAATATGGAGATCGTCATCATCTCCCCCGAGGGCGAAGTTGCGCCGTTCCTTCGCATCGTGGACCAGGACACGTCAGAGATCACCGGACCAGTCTTCAACCCCCGGCGCGATCGCCTCTACTTCTCCAGCCAGCGCGGTCCGGCCCTCAACAATGCGGAAGACGTTCTCCCCGAATCTGAAATCAAGGGGAAATCTACCGGTGTCACCTATGAGGTGACTGGCCCCTTCCGCGGCATCGTGCCCGAACCAGAGCCAACCCCGACCGCGGCTCCAACCGTCGTCACTACCCCAACGGCCGCCCCGACCACGGCCCCAACGCCGGCGCCAACGGCCGCCCCGACTCCGATTCCGACCCCGGTCTCGACGGCCGCCCCAACCCCGCCTGCGACTCGAGCCCCTACTGCCGCGCCAACCGAGACCATCGCCGCGGCAGCCAGTTCCGGCGGCAATGGCGGCGGAGGGGGCAACACCGGAATCTTCGTCGGCGTGGGAGTGGCGGCAGCAGCTGCGGTGGCCGCCGCACTCGTGACGGTGCGACGTCGACGCGCCACCTAGCGGACAGTTCCCAACAGCCGGGGTTTGACCCGCCCCTACTGGAACCGGGGTGAAGGCACCCCGAAGATCACGTCTTCGGGGTCGAAATCGGGATTGGCCACCAGCACCTCGCACTCCATCCGGTCAGGATCCCGAAAGAACATGCTGATCTTGCGCCCGAACACGGTGACGATGCCGTCGGTCGCCCCAGCCGCCATCAACCGCTCCCTGATCTCCGAGAACTCCTCCAGACTGGCCGCCAAGAATCCAATGTGGTCGATCCGCCCCCGCCCATACATCGGCGTCTGATGGTCGGCCTCGGTATTCCCCTCGATCTCGAACACATTCAACTCGCAGTCCGGCCCAATGTTGATAATCGACATCCGCGGCCCACCCGGAAACTCCGGCCCGTCAAACTCAATGGTGGCCCCAAAGCTCTCCACATAGAACCGCTGAAGCCGATCCGAGTCCTTTGTGATGGTGGCAACATGGTCAACCCCCGCAGTCAGCATGGCAGCGCTCCTTGGGTTTGGTACATGCATGAACCATACGAGCGTGGGCATCTGGTTCAACTATTCAGTTTTCAAGGTGCGAAGTCCGGTCTTGCGGTGGCTGATCTTCCTGCCATTTGTCTCGACCTTGCGAGTCAGGCCGCGGGCATTGCCGGAATGCCCTGTAATTGGTTCCTCAGTTGAGAAGAACCGGGTTGCACTGGGACGGTCGGTATGAGTCGACTCCGGTGTCGGGGAAAGGGTCAGGCGGAGGATCGACGTTGAAGCGCTTAGAGGCGGGATCTTGGGTGACATCCCAGTGCTCGTCATGAATGTTGTGGTGGCATCTATTGCACACCAGCACCAAGTTGGGCATGTCGGTCGGCCCGCCGTTCTTCCAGAATCGGACGTGGTGGGCAAAGCATCGGTGGGCGCTGGCTCCACAGCCGATGCACTCCTTGTCTCGGTAGATCAAAGCGGCCCGCTGAAGGTCAGAAGCCGTGCGCCGCTTGCGTCCGAGGTTCATCTCCTGGGTAGCGGCACGGAACACGCCCGGCAGGAGATCGGCGTCACAGGCCAGACGGATCAGCTCGGCCGTGGGGATCGGGGTGCCGTCGGCGAGACGGGCGTTGACCAGCTCTTGGTTGATCACGTCATAGTCGGCCACCACCATCAAAGCTGTGCCTTTGGCCTTGCCCTTGCCGGGCTCAAGGATCAGCTCGGCCAGCGCGTCGGCCACCCGCTGCTGTGGTGTTCGCCGCTCCTTGGGATCTTCCGCATTCCACAACTCGCGTTCTTTGGCTGCCAGTACCGTGTCGATACGAGCGCCGGTCATGGGGTCGAACTCGCCTGTCAACACAAACATCCCGGTCTCACGGCTGAGAAATGCCTTAGCCGAGCGCTTCTCCCGCTGGTGGTCAAAGATCGACTGGCCGTCGTCCTCGGCCATCTCCTGTTGATTTCGCCGAACTGTCTTGGCGAACTTGTCAAAGGGCTCCCGCTGGGCGGCTTCCGTCAGTAGAGCCTCATCAATCGGGCCTTCCGAAGCCGCACGAGCAATCAATCGAGCATGGGCTGGAGGGATCAACCCCGACTCCAGCGCCGCCGAGGTTGTCGGCAGCTCTGCCAATTGAGTCGAGGTCTCCACATCCCGTGAGGCTTCCCGCCGAGAGGATTGGAGTCCATCACGCAAGACGCGCTCGGCGGCTTCCTGGCCGTGTTGCTCCCGCTCTGCTCTGATCAGACGAGACTTCCATCCGGCCAACTGCGCCTCAACCCGCCCCACCGAAACCAATGCAGCCCGCCGCTCGGCCCCCGACATCTCCGTCGGGTCCTTCTCCGGCACCTCCAAGATGACCTCAAAATCCCTGGTCAAAGCCTCATCAGCCATGAAATGAACTATACCCACCACCTGTGACAGCTTGTCCAGACTCATCTACACTTGCCCGTCACCATGACTACCCATTGGCACAACAGTCAGTGCCCAGACCCCTGGGCTGATAGTCATAACGGCGGATGACCGCTTCTTCTGACTACCTAACCCCTGAGGCGCGTGCCCGCGAGGCGATCGACTTGCAATTGGCGGAGTGTGGCTGGGAGGTGCAGGACTACCAGCACGCTGCGGTGGCCGCCGCCAGGGGAGTGGCGGTGAGGGAGGTGCCCACTGAGGCTGGACCGGCCGACTACGTGCTGTACGTCGACTCACAAGCGGTAGGGGTGATTGAGGCTAAGAAGGTGGGCACCACGCTGACTGGCGTGGAGCCCCAGACCCGCAAGTACCAGGCCGCCTATCCCGGTGAATTGCCGGCCTTCCTCGTCGATGGCGCTTTGCCGTTCGGCTACGAGGCCACCGGCACCGAGACTCGCTTTACCAGCGGGCTCGATCTATTGCCCACATCCCGGCGGGTGTTCGCCTTCCACCGCCCTGAGACGCTTGCCCACTGGCGGAACAACTACAAGGAGTTCGACGGTAACGCCACCCTGCGCAACGGATTCAGCGAGCTGCCCGATCTGGGGGTCGAACCGCCCGGTCTATGGCCAGCCCAAGCCGAGGCCATCCGTAACCTGGAAGCGTCTTTCATAGCGAACCGCACCAAGGCGCTGATCCAGATGGCCACCGGGTCGGGCAAGACGTTCACCGCCGTCAATACCAGCTACCGACTGTTGCGCCACGCTCGAGCCAACCGCATCCTCTTCCTGGTCGATCGGGCCAACCTGGGCCGCCAGGCGGTCCGAGAGTTCGAAGGCTTCGAGGTGCCCGGCGACCGACGCAAGTTCACAGAGCTGTACAACGTCCGCCGGCTCGCCTCCTCAGAGCTCGACATGGCCAACGAGGCCGCCGCCAAAGTCCACGTCAGCACCATCCAGCGCCTCTACTCCATCCTGCGGGGCGAGGAGCTCCCCAACGACCTCGACGAGCAATCCGGCTTCGACACTGCTCCCGAACAGCCGATTGAGGTGGCCTACAACCCCAGAGTGCCCATCGAGTCGTACGACCTGATCATCATCGACGAGTGCCATCGCTCGATCTATGGTGTGTGGCGCCAGGTGCTGGAGTACTTCGACGCCTTCCTGGTGGGCCTTACCGCTACCCCCGGCATCCAGACGTTCGCCTTCTTCGACCAGAACCTGGTGATGGAGTACGGCCACGCCCAAGCAGTGGCCGACCGAGTGAACGTGGACTTCGACATATTCCGCATCCGCACCGAGATCACCGAAGCCGGTGGCACCGTCCCCTCCGGCTTCGTGACCGAGTTCCGCGACCGGGAGACCCGCAGCATCCGCCTCGAACAGGCCGACGCCGACATCACCTATGACGCAGGCGAACTCGACCGCCGGGTAGTGGCACCTGATCAGATCCGCACGATTGTGCGCACCTTTCGCGATTCGCTGCCCGAGATGTTCGAAGACCGGGAGCAAGACGACGACGGCTTCCTGGTCAACATCCCCAAGACGCTGATCTTCGCCAAAGACGACAGCCATGCCGATGACATCGTGCAGATCGTGCGGGAGGAGTTCGGCCTCGGCAACCAGGGCGCGGTGAAGATCACCTATCGCTCCGGGGAGGCGGGCGAGAGCGCCGAGCAGCTGCTCCAGAAGTTTCGCACCGACTATCCCACCCGCATCGCAGTGACCGTGGACATGATCGCCACCGGCACCGACGTCAAGCCCATCGAGTGCGTGGTTTTCATGCGCATGGTGCGAAGCCGCAACTTCTTCGAGCAGATGAAGGGCCGAGGCGTGAGGGTGATCGACAGTGACCAACTCCGCACCGTCACACCCGACGCCCAAGCCAAAGACCGCTTTGTGATCGTCGATGCAGTGGGCGTAACCGAAGCCGACCTCCACGACACCGTCCCCCTAGAGCGCCAGCGCCACGTGAGCTTCGACAAGCTGCTCAACCAAATCGGCCTCGGCTCCAAAGACCCCAACGCTGTCTCGTCAGTGGCGTCGCGCCTGGCTCGCCTCAACCGCCGGATCACCGCAGAAGACCGAGCCGAGGTGGAGTCGGTAGCCGGAGTGGAGCTGAGTGAGCTAGTCCGCCAGATCACCGACGCCCTCGACCCCGACCACCAACACGAAGCCGCCTCAGCCGAGACGGGCACCGACGACCCGCCCCCCGACCAAGTGGCCGTGGCTGCTCAGAGGCTGATTGCCGAGGCGATCCAGCCCTTAGCCGGCAACTCCGAGCTACGACAGAAGCTGGTGGACATCCGCCGCAGCTACGAGCAAGTGATCGACAAAGCCACTCGTGACCGGGTGATCTCCGGAGAGTTCTCCGTAGACGCCGCCGCCCGAGCCCGCAGCCAAGTGGAGTCGTGGAAGCAGTTCATCGAGGACCATCGAGACGAGATCACCGCGCTAGAAGTGCTCTACCACCAGCCCTACGGTCGCGGCCTCACCTACGCCGACATCAAGGAGTTAGTCAACGCCATCGGCCGTCCACCCCATCGCTGGACCCCCGACATCCTCTGGCAAGCCTACGAAACCCTCGACAAGTCCAAAGTCCGAGGCTCAGGCCACCGGGTGCACACAGACCTCGTGAGCCTGGTCCGTTACGCCCTCGGCAACGCCGACGAGCTTGTGGCTTATCCCGACCTAGTAAACGAGCGCTTCGAGATCTGGCTAAACCAACAGCACGCCACCGGCACCAAGTTCACCACCGACCAACTCGCCTACCTCGACCTCATCAAAGCCCGCATCGCATCCAGCCTCAGCATCACCCCCGCCGACCTCCAGTCCCCACCGTTCAGCGACCGCGGCGGACTAGGCAAGGCCCGCCAACTCTTTGGGAGCGAGTTGAACCAGTTGCTGGATGAGCTGACCGAAGTTCTTGCAGCGTGACAGGAGAGTTGCCTTCCAGTTGGGAGCGGGTTCAACTCGGCCAGATTTGTCTTCCTCGAGCTGGGAAGGTGATTCCGGCTTCGGAAGATGATCGTCCCTACTTGAGCCTCGACAACATTGCAAGTGATCGCGGGACAGTGATCGGTTGGGAAAGGTCGAGCGACTATCGCTCACAGTCAGTTGAGCTGTATCCGGAAGACGTAGCGTATGCGAGGTTGCGGCCCTATCTGAACAAAGTCGCACTTGTTGATTGCGTAGCACTCGGGTCAGCAGAGCTGATTGTGTTGCCAAGATCAGACGCCATGCTGCCGCGGTACTTGCAGTACCTGCTCCTAAGTCCTTCGTTCTGTCAATTCGCTCTGCATGAGAGCACTGGTGACCGCCCGCGCCTTAAGTGGAGACAAATGCAGGAACATGAAATTCCGCTGCCCCCCACGCGTGAGCAGAAGCGGATTGTTGCTGCCATCGAAGAACACTTCTCCCACCTTGATGCTGTTCACATCGCTGTGGAAGCTGCCCAGCAAAAACTTGAAGCGTTCCGACGCTCATCATTTCAGGGCCTATTCGATCGACCAGATTGGCCTTGGACGACTCTGGGTCAAATTGCCGAGGTGAAGGGCGGCATCACCAAGGACTCGAAGAATCAGGGTAACCCTGACTATGTCGAAGTCCCTTACCTTCGAGTAGCCAATGTTCAACGAGGCTTTCTTGATCTTGAAGATGTCACAACTATTCGGGTCAAACCTGAGAAAGCCCTATCACTCGAGCTCAAGCCCGGCGACGTCCTCTTCAATGAGGGTGGCGACCGTGACAAGCTCGGACGCGGCTGGGTGTGGGAGGGGCAGGTTGAGGGCTGCATCCATCAGAATCATGTCTTTCGGGCCCGTCTGACCGGGGAAGCCTTCGATCCGTACTTCGTCTCGATGCACGGAAACACATGGGGACAGCGGTGGTTCGAAGCACATGGCAAACAGACCACCAACCTCGCATCGCTCAACCTCACCATCCTCAAGTCGTTCCCAGTGCCGTCCCCCTCCTTGAGCGAACAGCGAGAAGTTGTGGGCCAACTGCGGACAGTCATGGAGATGGGCGACAGTCTGCAGGCTGATCTGAACCAGGCGAAATGTCACATAGCGACCTTGCGACGCTCAATCCTTGCCGACGCCTTCTCTGGCCGGCTCGTGCCCCAAGACCCCAACGACGAACCAGCCTCAGCCCTGCTGGAGCGCATCGCTGCCTCTCGATAGCCCGCCTAGGCCGGTACTGGCCGGTGGTCCGTGTCGGTGTATCGGTTGCGATAGATCTCCTGTAGGTTCAGCCACAGTTCGGGCCCGGTTCCAAGTGCCTGCCCGATGTCGTCGGCAATCTCGACGGAGATCTCTGTCCGATCTTCGAGTATCGCCGAGGTCGCCTCGACAGTTCTCCCCAGGGTCTCAGCGAATCTGGCCGTGCTCCAGCGGCGTGCCTCCAACTCGTCACTCAGGATTTCTCCTGGGGTGAAGCTAGGTTCAAGCTCGTCCATTTCCTACCCTTCAGCCATCGGCATTAGCCCGCCTCGAGCTAGTCGTCCGCGCTTGTGGGTGAGCTATCTCCTGAGGGTTGTGACTGGGGCGGCTCCGGCGGGGGTGAGTAGATGCCGCTGGGCACATTATCAGGGCTGATTTCGGCCTTCGGCGCATAGCCGGCTTCTACACTTAGGTCTTTTCCTTCGGCTGCGATGTTGGGCTGCTGGTCCTCTGCCATGTTTCTGGTCCTTCGTGGTTTAGCTACCGGCGTGCAAGCTAATCGTCAGAAGATGGTGTGGCTGGCGGGTCTGCTCGTGGCGGGTCGGGTGGGGGGAACAGGCCATCGGGGACGCTCTCGGTGCCTACTGATGCGCTAGGGGAGTATCCGTCCTTGTGCCGAATCTGGTCCTCATACCGTGGCCGTCGGTTCTGGGTCATCGGAATCCTTCTCGTTGCGGTTCTCGGGCAAAACTGAAACAAAGTCTAGCGTCTCGATGTCACCTGACCTCAGGTAAAGCCCGCCCCCGGTCCAGGCATATTTTCCAGATCTCAGCACAACGGCCCCCGACTCCTGGTCGAATTCGACAGCAGACGAAATGTAGATGTCCTGCTCTGCCTTTCCATCCGACGCGTATGACGGCACCGACTGGCTGGCATCGTATAGGCCACCGACCCACCTCCCCGAACGCAGCAGGCACCGCACAAAACCAGCTTCTCTGCTATCGAACAGGTGGTCCCACGCCGACGGGGTAGCGCCTGTTCCCAAGAGCTTTCCAAACCATTCGACCCTCCGGCCCCATCCCCGAAATTTCAGGGCGATCTGCCCAGCACACCAGCCCGCGAAGGCGGGGACAGCCAAATACGCTGCGGGCACAATGTAGAGGGATGGAGGGAGCGTCTTGCCGTCGACTAGATCCTTCCAGTAGGTCGCGTAGAGCCAGTGCAAGGGCCAAGCACCCACCGCCAACCAGCCGGCCGACATGCTGGCATACCGAATCAGCCACTCCCTGGTCCGTCCACTGTGGAGTGGCCTCGACTGGGCAAAGCCCCATCCGAAGAAGACGCCGGGGAATAAGAATACGAATATCAGGAGAGAAACACCGGAAATGGACATCGGCGTTCAAGCTATCCGCATCCCCGCTCAGATCGGTTGGGTTCATCTCTGCGGTTTCATTTGATGAATTGGTGTTATTCGCAGCACCCACTTCCGGGGTTGTGGTATCAGGCTGGTACCATTGCCGCATGGCTATGACGCTCAGGCTGACTGAGGAAGAGCAGGACGCTCTGCGAGAGCGAGCGGCGCTTGAAGGCACGTCGATGCAGGATGCAGCGCGACGGGCAGTACGCGAGTACATCGCCAAGGCCGATCACCGCGACCGTGTTGCGGCTGCCGCCGAGCTCATCACGCAGCGCCATGCCGTCGCATTGCAGCGCCTGGGCGAGTGAGCTCCGGCATCGAATACCTCGATGCCGAGGATCTTGTGGAGCTGGCTCGTCGCTTGCTTGGCGACCCGCCGCCGGTTCGCGAACTCGGCTTGCTGGGTGCAGCAGCCGCCCGGCCACAGGCGTCGGCATTCGGCGAGGACGCTTATCCGGACATCTGGAGCAAGGCTGGCGCACTCCTGCACTCCATCGTCAGCAACCACCCGCTCATCGATGGCAACAAGCGGCTTGGCTGGTTGGCGACCGCCGTCTTCCTGGAACTCAACGAAGCCAGCGTGGGCACCGCCGCCGACGACGATGTGTACGGCCTTGTCATGGCCGTTGCCACTGGAGAATTGAGCGTTGATCAGATTGCAGCGGCACTCCGAATGATGCATGAGCAAGGCACTGCCTCCAAACTCTGACGCGGTGAATCTCGTGTCTTCGCACGTCTTCGGCGTGGCCGGCATCATCGGGGCTGGTAGACATCCCGGCAATGGCCTACTCGGATCGCCTGGATCACCAGGCGGGCGTCTATGACCTCGTACAAGATGCGGTAGTCGCCAACGCGCACTCGGTACGCGGACTCCTCACCGGTGAGAGCGACGCAACTGGGAGGCCGGGATTCTTCGGCTAGCAAATCAACTGCCGCCCGAACCCGTTGCTGTTCTCGACGCGGCAATCGGGCAATCGACTTGAGGGCTTGGCGGGCGATCTCGACGCGGTGACGGCTCACCCGAGTCCCAGCGCGGCCTTGACCTCGTCCCAGGGCACATAGTCGTCTTCGGCCCGAGCTGCCTCGAGATCGCGGCGTTCCTCGATGTCGTCTGCTATATCGACAAGCCGGTCGAAGGCGTCTGAGTCCAAGATCACCGCGACTCGTCGGCCACGCCGTGTTACCGAGATCGGCTCGCCCGACCGCCGACACTCATCGATAACTTCAGCCAATCGGTTCCGCGCCTCGCTAACTGCCACCTCATTCATGTACGAATCGTACATATCGACAGAAAGCACCGCCACCAATTCGCCTAAGCGCAAGTTCGACCTCAGGAGCCATCGGTTTCACCAGAGTTTCGACAAGTCTGAAAAACAGAGCAGTCGAAACTATCGCGAAACTCTCCCAACGTGGTTGGAAACGGCTGCTGCGCTCTGACACGGTGAGGGGCTGATGACCTCTGATCCCAAGGCCATGGTGCAGAAGCTGTGGGACTTCTGCGATGTGCTCCGAGACGACGGCCTGTCGTATGGCGATTATCTGGAGCAACTCACCTACTTGCTGTTCCTGAAGATGGCCGACGAGCAGTACGAACTGCTGGGCCAGCGGGTGGTTCCCATCGGCTACGACTGGCCGACATTGCTGAATCGGTCGGGAGAGCAGCTCGAAGCCCAGTACAACGAGACCCTTGCGGAACTCGGATCAGCCGATGACATGCTCGGCGTGGTGTTCCGCAAGGCCCGCAACCGGGTCCAGAACCCGGCCAAGCTGGAGCAGCTCATCAAGGAGTTCATCGACCAGCACGAGTGGATGAGCTACGACGCCGATCTCAAAGGCGACGCCTATGAGGGCTTGATCGAGAAGACCGCCCAGGAGGGCGCCAAAGGAGCCGGGCAATACTTCACCCCTCGACCCCTGATCTCGGCAATCGTCGATGTGATGCAGCCCGAGCCCGGCCACCGCATCTGCGACCCAGCTTGCGGGACCGGGGGCTTCTTCCTAGGTGCCTATCAGTTCATCGTCGAGCGGTTCCCCCACTTGACTCCCGACCAGGCCGCCCACTTGCGGTCAGGAGCTTTCACCGGCTGGGAGATCGCAGACCTGCCCGCTCGACTCTGCGCCATGAACCTACTGCTCCACGGGATAGAGAGCCCTGAGTCCGATTCTCCCATCAACGTAGACGACGCCCTACGCGACGACCCCGGCGAGCGCTTCGACATGGTCCTCACCAATCCCCCCTTCGGCCGGTCGTCCTCCGACAGTTACGAACGCGAGGACTTCTGGGCCACCACCAAGAACAAGCAGCTCAACTTTGTCCAGCACGTTGTCAGCCTGCTCAAGGTCGGCGGCACCGCCGCGGTGGTCGTCCCCGACAACGTGTTATTCGAGGCCGGTGCCGGCGAGACCATCCGCCGCCGACTCCTCCACGATTGCGACGTCCACACCCTGCTCCGCCTACCCACCGGCATCTTCTACGCCCAGGGAGTCAAGGCCAACGTCCTGTTCTTCCGCCGCCGCGAAGGCGCCGAGGAAGCCTGGACCAAAGAGCTATGGGTCTACGACCTCCGCACCAACAAGCACTTCACCCTCAAGCAGAACCCGCTCACCAGAGCCGACCTCGACGACTTCGTAGCCTGCTACAACCCCGCCAACCGCCACCAGCGCCAAGAGTCCGAGCGCTTCAAGCGCTACACCTACGACGAGCTCATCTCCCGCGACAAGGTCAGCCTCGACCTTTTCTGGCTTCGCGACGAGAGTCTCGAAGACATCGACAATCTCCCCGCCCCCGCCGTCCTAGCCGCCGAGATCGCCGAAGACCTCCAATCCGCCCTCACCGAAATCCAAGCCTTCGCTGAGAGCCTTTCGGCAAACGGTGAACCCTCTGGCCTTAGCACTTCAAGCTGAAACGAAATGTGAGCCTGTCGCACCCTGGGGGTATTCTGCGCCCCTTGTATAGCCTGTGGATAACTTCGCGGCGGAAAGACAGCAATCATGGCTGACCGAACCGGTATCGAGTGGACTGAGACAACCTGGAACCCAACCACCGGATGCGATCGCGTCTCCGTGGGGTGTGACAACTGCTACGCGCTCACCCTTGCCAAGCGCCTCAAGGCCATGGGCAACCCCAAGTACCAGAACGACGGCGACCCCAAGTCAAGCGGGCCAGGTTTCGGGTTGACGCTGCACGAGTACCAACTGGAGCTTCCCTACCGGTGGAAGGCACCCAGGCTGGTATTCGTGAACTCGATGAGCGACCTCTTCCACAACGATGTCCCGCTGGAGTTCATCCTAAGAGTCTTCAAGGTGATGGCCGAGACACCCCAGCACACCTACCAAATTCTCACCAAGCGCTCGAAACGGCTCGCCGCTCTCGCAAGCGACCTTCATTGGCCATCCAACGTCTGGATGGGCGTGACCGTGGAAACGGATCGCTACGCCTTCCGCATCGACCACCTGCGCTCGGTAGACGCCGCGGTCCGATTCATCAGCGCCGAACCCCTTCTCGGTCCACTCCCAGGACTCGACTTGACGGATATCGGCTGGTTAATCGCCGGAGGAGAAAGTGGCCACGGTGCTCGACCCGTCCAAGAGGCGTGGGTTCGTGATCTTCGCGATCAGTGTGTTGCGGCCAGCACTGCCTTCTTCTTCAAACAGTGGGGTGGTCGCACTCCCAAAGCAAATGGACGCGAATTAGATGGCATTTACCATGGTGAGATGCCGCAGGGCTTCTATCTTGCTGCTTCATGACAGTGCCACAAGCTGACCAAGGCGTTCCATTGTTCAGTGACGCTGACTTGGATGCCATGATTGTGGAGATCGATTCAGGTCGCAGTGTTCCTGAAGCTAGAGACATCGCAACACAGATACGAGAATTCCATGGTTGGACTCTCAACAAGCTCGATGTTTTTGAGAACTACCTTAAGATGTACCGTCGGGTCGCGGGAGGTGGAACATATATTGATGCCTTTGCGGGCACAGGAAAAGGTAGGCGCGTCGAGAATGGCCAAAGTTTCGTTCGGGATGGATCGTCGCTCATTGCGAGCAAAAGCGGAGCCTTCTCTACTCTTCATCTCATAGAGAAGAACAAGGACCATTTCGAGTTGCTCGACTCCGAAGTCAAAGTTCTAAACTCCCGTCAGTCCTCTAGAATTTATACGTATCATGATGATTGCAATTCGAAAATACGCGAATTGTTGGGAGGCGGGGAACTTGACATGCAAAAGCCTTGCTTTGCCTTGCTGGATCAAGAATCTACTCAACTTGACTGGGATACAATTGAGAGGCTAGCGAATTGGAAGACTTACGAACCTCCTCCAACTAACAGTGGTAGACCCAAGAAATGCAAAGTAGAACTGTGGATTTTTTTCAACTCTCATCAGGCTATGAGCAGACTCTGGCCTCATGATCGAGATAGGTTTCCAGAGTCATTTAGTCCTCAAACCCTAGATAGAGTCTTTGGAAGCCGAGAGGCTTGGTGGGAACTATGGGAGCAGCGTAGGACTTTCAAGATACTGATTGAGCGGTTCACTGAGCAGCTACGCAACCTCGGATACCAATATGTGCTTCCGCAATTGATCAAAGATCCAATAACAGGACGCCCGCAGTATCACATGATTCACGCTACTGATCATCCGAGCGCTGTTTCATTCATGCGATGGGCTAAACGAAGTACAGACGGATTCGAAAATCAGCAACTTCCTGGAATATAGACCCCCCAATAGTGTCTGCGCTGGTCGGCCGGGCCCGTGCAGATTTCTCGAAGATCTGACTTCAGTCGATCAACTACCCAGGGACTGTTCGAAAGCCGGTGCTGAGACAGGGGCAGACTATCGGGACTGTGCGCTGCCCTGAGGCAGGGCGAGCGTTCCTTTTTCTGGGGGCATTGCACCCCAACCCCTACCGGAGTCACTGTGTGGAGCTGGTGGAGCCGGGGCCACATTCATAGGCTAGGGTGTTGTATCGTGTCAACGTGACGAGGGCTCGGCATCCGAAGAAGGATGTTGAGAAGGCCCTTGCCCAGATGGAGGAGGCCGGATGGGAGGTCGCAATGGCGTCGTCAGGTCATCGGTGGGGGGTGGCGAAGTGTGGCGAGTCCAGCCGGGCTGGTTGTCAGCTTTCGATCTGGTCGACACCCCGCAATCCGGGCCATCACGCCCGACAGCTCCTGCATCGCCTCGAGAAGTGTTCCCACGAATGGAGTCGGGAGGGCGATTGAGATGACAACGTTTGCATTCACGCTGATTGTTGAGGGTTCTGATATTCAGGATGCTGAAGTCGTCGATGCCTTGTTCGAAGCCGGCTGTGGCGATGCCCTCGTCGGATCTTCTGATGGGGTTCAGTTCCTGGATTTTGATCGAGAGGCGGATTCTCTTAGTGAGGCCGTGCTGTCAGCCGTTTCCGATATCGAGTCGGTTGAAGAGCTATCGGTGGCCAGGATCGCCGATGCCGGTCTCATCACGATGGCTGAGATTGCGGCTCGTACTGGCCGCACTCGCGAGAGCATTCGCCTCTTGGTTGCAGGCAAGCGAGGGCCTGGGGGGTTTCCGCCGCCAGCTACCGACCCCCGAAGCAGATATCGGCTATGGAGAGCAGGCGAAGTTGAGTATTGGATGAGGGCCTATCTCGGGGAAGCCGCTGAATGGCAGGAGGACCTCTACTTGGCTGCTCTCAACATTGGCTTGGAGTTCCGCCACCACCGCGCCTACCTATCGGATGCCGAAGTCGCTGACATTCGTGCCCTTGTAGACCTCTAGTTCCCAACCCAGGCATTCTGGGTCCTGACGGAAGGAACTTGCCTGCTTGGTGGTGGCCTGGCGATCATTAGCCGCGATTCCGAGCCAGGCACTTGCTTGCATCAAGAGTATTGAAAATATATCGTAACAACACTCACAATTATCGCACCCGTTGATCAGGGCGCCCAGGCAGTTCGCACAACTAGGAAAACTCATGATGGGCACGGTCCTGACGGGGGTGACGGTCGGCTGCTTCGGGTTGATGATGCTCAACCTGGGGCTTTGTTACCCGATTCTGAGGAACAAGTGGTATCGGCGGAAGCTGGCGAAAGTGCGGGCCGTTGGCCCTGACGGGACGGTTGTCACCAAGGACGACATCCGCCACGAGCTCATGCGGGATCCGGTGGCTAGCGACCTATTTGCCAGCGACGACACGCCCGATGATGTGGCCCGCTACCTGTTCCTGGAGGCCGAGCGGCGGGCCATGCTGCGCAAGTGCAACCGACTCGACGATGATGAAAATGACTTCTTCGCCCCTCCCCGACATGGCGGCCCCGATCCTGGATTCCGAGGCTGCAACGAGTTGTAGGAGGTCTGCATCAAGCACAGGCCGCTACTCTCCCTCTGGCAGTTGACCACGAGGGACCAAAACACGAATGTATCCGGGGAAGCACGCCCAAACCACGCCCGATAAGCCGGCGCAGATCATGGCCTCCACGGGAGAGGTCACCACCTACCGGGAGCTCAATGACGCGGCCAATCGGTTGGCCCAACTCCTCCACGAGCGGGGGTTGCGGGAGGGCGACCACATCTCGATCTTCGCGGAGAACAACCGCCGCTTCTACGAGGCCTTTTGGGCGGCGATGACCTCGGGCCTGTACTTCACCACCATCAACCGCTATCTGTCACCCGAGGAGGCGGCTTATCTGGTGAACGACAGCGGATCGACCGCGCTGATTACCACTGCGGCGATGGCCAATGCCGCCACCAAGATGCTCGACCTCATCCCAGGCTGTCAGCACAAGCTGATGATCGACGGCACCGCCGACGGGTTTGAGTCATACGAGGAAGCGGTGGCCGCCATGCCCTCTGAGCCGCTGCCCCGTCTGCCCAAGGGCGAGGTGATGCTGTACTCGTCGGGCACCACCGGTCGTCCCAAGGGGATCCTGAGGCCCCTCACCGGCGTGGAGGTCCACGATGCCAGCCTCTCGGGCATCGGGATGCTCGAGCACCACCTGCTGGGGATGGACGAGAACTCGGTGTATCTGACTCCGGCGCCGCTTTACCACTCCGCCCCGCTGATGTGGACCGCCGGCGTACACGAACTGGGCGGCACTGCGGTGATCATGGACCGCTTCGACCCCGAGCGCTTCCTGGCCTATGTCGAGCAGTATTCGGTAACCGATACCCAGCTCGTGCCCACCATGTTCATCCGCATGCTCAAGCTTCCCGAAGAGATCCGCCACCGCTACGACATTTCGTCGCTAAAGATGGCGGTCCACGCTGCCGCCCCCTGCCCTATTCCGGTCAAAGAGCAGATGATCGAGTGGTGGGGTCCCATCGTGCAGGAGTACTACGCCGCCACGGAGGGCAACGGGCTGTGCTTTATCGGCGCCGAAGACTGGCTCAACCACAAGGGGTCGGTGGGCAAGGCGATCATGGGCATCCCCCACATTTGCGACGACGACGGCCACGAGCTCGGACCCGGAGAACCTGGCGTCGTCTACTTCGAGCAGGAAGAGCGGACCTTCGAGTACCACGACGACCCGGAGAAGACGAAGGACTCCCGCCATCCCCAACATGACAACTGGTCCACGGTGGGCGACGTCGGCTACCTCGACGACGACGGCTACCTCTATCTCACCGACCGGGCCACGTTCATGATCATCAGCGGCGGGGTCAACATTTACCCCCAGGAGATTGAGGCTTGCTTCGCCCTGCATCCCAAAGTGGCCGACGTGGCCGTGATCGGGCTGCCTGACGAGGAGATGGGGGAGTACGTCCATGCCGTAGTGAAACTCGAGGACGGAATCGAGCCTTCCGATGCCCTGGCCGACGAGCTACGCAGCTTCGCCCGCCAGCAGCTAGCCGGCTTCAAGGTGCCCCGGGTGGTGGACTTCCGGGCCGACTTCCCCCGGCTACCCACCGGCAAGCTTTACAAGAAGCCCCTTCGCGAGGAATACCTGGCCCGTCGGTCGTGAAGGCAGGCTGCAACCGCGGCCCAGTCTGGTTCCAAGTCAGTTTTCCCCACTAGGTAGGGTTGGCTGATGGCCTACACCGACGACGCGATCCGGGACTTGACCCGCCGGGTCTTCGAACTGTGGCAGGACGACACCACCGATCTAGCCCCCGACGTGATGCGCCAGTCGGTTCACGCCTACCTCGACCAAGACCGCTTCGAATTCGAGTCCGACCGAATCTTCAAGCACCTGCCGCTGGCACTGGCCCTCGGCTCAGAGCTCCCCGGCCCCGACACCTACAAAGCCATGGACGTCATGGGGGTTCCGGTGCTGCTAACCCGAGGGGCCGACGGTGCGGCCCGGGCATTTCTGAACGTGTGCCGCCACCGGGGGTCGCCGCTTTGTGTGCCCGGATCGGGGTCGGCTCAGCGGCTGAGCTGCCCGTACCACGCCTGGACCTACGACACCGCGGGCGACCTGGTGGGCATGTTCGGGGCCCACACCTTCGGCGACGTCGACCGAGACCACCTGTCGCTCACCCCGCTGGCCTGTGCCGAGAAGGCCGGCTTCGTGTTCGCCTGCCTCACTCCCGGCGTCACCTTTGACATCGACACCTTCTTGGGCGACTTTGCCCCCTATGTTTCCGCCCTTGACCTCGACCAGTGGCACATTTTCGAGCAGCGCACGCTCGATGGGCCGGGCTGGAAGGTGGCATGGGACGGCTACCTGGAGGGCTATCACCAGGAGCGGCTCCACCCCAAAACTGTCGGGCTGAATACCATCGGCAATCTCATGGCCCACGACACCTGGGGTCCCCACCAGCGCATCGTGTTCGGCCGCAAGTCGCTGCCCAAGCTGGTCGGCCAGCCCGAGGACGAGTGGAATCTCGACGAGCACATCCGCCTGATCCACTCGATCTTCCCCAACGTCTCGATCTCCGGGATCCTGGGCGACTTCTGCCTGCTGAGCCAGCTGTTTCCGGGCCCGACCGCCGACACCAGCCTCACCATCCAGACGGTGCTTTGCCGCCACGAGCCGTCCACTGATGAAGAGCGCGAAGTAGCCGAGCAGTTCAGCGCCCTAGTGCTCCAAGCCGTGCGCGATGAGGACTACTGGGTCGGCTTCCAGATTCAGAACGCCCTCAAGAGCGGGGCCACCGCCGAGGTTCTGTTCGGGCGCAACGAACCGAGCTTGCAGCACTACCACCACGCGGTGGAGCGCTACGCCGAGCTGAGCGTGGATCGAGAGAACTAGGTAATACTCAGCATCCGGTCGAGGGCGATGTGGGCATCGGCCTCGATTTCGGGATCCACGGTGATGCGATTGCGGATCTTGCCCTCTGCCAGTCCCTCCAGAGTCCAGGCCAGATGGGCGGCGTCGATGCGGAACATCGTCGAGCACGGGCAGATCAGCGGATCGAGCGACACCACCGTCTTGTCTGGGGTCTCGTCGTTCAGCCGGCTCACCAAGTGGATCTCAGTGCCCACCCCGATCACCGAGCCAGCAGGCGCCGCGGCCACCGCTTTGATGATGTAGTCGGTGGAGCCCACCTGATCGGCTAGGGCACAAACCTCCCGGCTGCACTCGGGGTGGACCACCACGATCCCGTCGGGGTGCTCGGCGCGGAAGGTGGCCACATGGTCGGGTTGGAACCGCTGGTGCACAGAGCAATGCCCTCTCCACAGCAGCAGCACCGACTCCTTGCACTCGGCTTCGGTCAGACCGCCCAAGTCGAAGCGGGGATTCCACACCGCCATATTGCTCTCGTCGTATCCCATGTCGAAGCCGGTGTTGCGGCCCAAGTGCTGGTCGGGAAAGAACAGCACCTGATCGCCCCGCTCCAGCGCCCAGGTGAGCACCGCTCGGGCGTTGGACGACGTGCACACTGCACCGCCGTGGCGAGCCACGAACGCCTTCAGGTTGGCGGCCGAGTTCATATAGGTGATGGGCACTACCCGGTCGATGTCGGTCACCCGGGCGAGCTCGTCCCAGGCCTCTTCCACCTGGTCGATGTCGGCCATGTCGGCCATGGAGCAGCCCGCGTTCAGGTCGGGAAGCACTACCTGCTGATGATCCCCGGTCAAGATGTCGGCCGACTCGGCCATGAAGTGGACACCGCAGAACACGATGTATTCGGCCGCGGGGCGTTGCTGGGCCAGCACCGACAAGCGGAAGGAGTCGCCCCGGGCATCGGCCCACGCCATGACCTCGTCGCGTTGATAGTGGTGCCCGAGAATGAACAGCCGGTCGCCCAGGGTCTCCTTGGCGTCGGCGATCCAGCCCGCCAATTGCTCGGGCGATGCCGTTGTGTACCGCTCAGGTAGCGGTCGCTGCACGCGCAACATGTTTTGGAAACCTCCGTGAGGTTAGAGAACTCCAATTAGCGGCCGGTGGGGGCAGCCAGGTCGCCTCGCCACGGGGATGTCGGCCTCAGAGTTAGATATGTCGCCGGAAACCTGGCCGGCGTGGGGAAAATGATACCCGTCCAGAACACAGAGTCAAAGGGCAAACGACAAGGTCGACTCAAGGGCAACCGGCGCTGGTCCGGCTCATAGGATGGGAAGGGCATGATGGACCGCCCCCCTCCCGGCACAATCCCTGACGCCGCGGGTTCGTACCAGTTCAAAGACCGGCACGGACGGGTCATCTACGTGGGCAAGGCCAAGAATCTCCGATCTCGCCTAGGCAGCTACTTCCAAAACCCGGCCTACCTGGCGCCCCGCACCGCTCAGATGGTGGCCGCGGCGGAATCGGTGGATTGGATCCAGGTAGATACCGAGGTAGAGGCGCTGATGCTGGAGTACAGCCTCATCCAGCAGCACCAGCCCCGGTTCAACGTCCGCTATCGGGACGACAAAAGCTACCCGTTCCTGTGCGTGACCATGGTGGACGAGTGGCCCCGGGCCATGGTTATCCGAGGTCACAAGAAGAAGGGCAACCGCTATTTCGGCCCCTACGGCCACGCCTACGCCATCCGGAACACCCTCGACCTGTTGCTGCGCACGTTTCCCATCCGCACGTGCAGCGACAACAAGTTCAACCACCACGCCCGACTGGGCCGGCCGTGCCTGCTGCATCACATCGAGAAGTGCGCCGGGCCGTGCGTGGGGGAGATAGAGCAGGAGCACTACGACGAATTGGTGGACGACCTGCTGGCCTTTCTCGGCGGCGACACCGACGAGGTGGTGAAGCGGCTGGAGGACGAAATGGCCCAAGCCTCGGCCTCCCTGGAATTCGAGCAGGCCGCCCGCAGCCGAGATCGGCTGGCCAGCGTGCGCAAGGCCATCGAGGGCCAGGAAATGGTGGGGGGCCGATCGGAGGACTACGACGTGGTCGGCCTGGTGGACGACGAGCTGGAGGCCGCCTGCCAGGTATTCTACGTGCGCAAGGGCCGGGTGATGGGCCGTCGGGGATTCATCGTCGACAAAGCCGGCCAACTCAGCCGCTCCGAGTTGGTGAGCCGGGTGCTGGAGCGCTTGTACTTCGAGGAGAACCCGCTGGGCGGACCCAAGCAGGTACTGGTGCCCGACCTGCCCGACAACCAGGAGCTGTACGAGGAGTGGCTGCGAGAGCAACGGGGCTCCAAGGTGGGCATCTCAGTGCCTCAGCGGGGGGCCAAGCGCAAGCTTCAGGAGACGGTGGCTCGCAACGCCGCTGATGCGTTCACCCGCCACCGGCTCAAGCGGACATCTGACCATAACAGTCGGGCCCGAGCCCTAAACGACCTCCAAGATTGCCTGGGCCTGCCCGAGGCCCCCCTGCGGATCGAGTGCTACGACATGAGCCACCTCCAGGGTTCGGACTACGTGGGCTCGATGGTGGTCATGGAAGACGGGCTGCCCCGCAAGTCGGAATACCGCCGCTTCAAAGTGCGCACGGTGGACGGCAACGACGACTACGCGGCCATGGAGGAGGTGCTCACCCGCCGACTTTCCAACTACCTGGCTGAGCGAGAGCGTCCGGTGGAGGAGCGAGGGAAGTTCGCCTATCCGCCCCAGCTGCTGGTTGTGGACGGCGGCAAGGGGCAACTCGGCGTGGCCGAGCGGGTGCTAGCCGAACTGGGCCTCGACGGTGAGATCTTTCCGGCCGGGCTGGCCAAGGAGTTCGAGCAGGTGTTCGTATCCGGCCAACCCCAACCGGTGGAGATTCCCCGACCGTCGGAGAGTCTGTACCTTTTGCAGCGCATTCGAGACGAGAGCCACCGCTTCGCAAACGACTATCACCGGCAACTGCGGGGCAAGCGGATGACCAAATCGTCGCTGGACGGCATCGATGGCCTCGGCCCGGCCCGCAGAACCCGGTTGGTCAAAGAACTGGGCGGGGTGCGAGCGGTAGAGCAGGCCTCGCTGGATGACCTGGAGGCGTTGAGCTGGCTTCCCGACGCGGTGGCTCACTCGGTGTATGAGAAGCTCCACGGCCCGCAATGAGTGCAGAACTTCCTGGCGAAAACCTGTGGGAGCAAAACGCCGGGTGGTGGCAAGAACAGTGCACCGACGGAGCCGACCCCGAGTACGCCGAGCTGATTGTCCCGCTGGCCGCTGAGCTGTTAGCCGGGTACGACCGGCTACTTGACATCGGTGCTGGAGAAGGGCAGCTTTCCCGACTGGCGGCCGGGCTGGGCGCGTCCCTGGTGGTCGGGGTCGACCCCACCCGAGCCCAGATAGCCGAGGCAGCCCGCCGAGTCGGGGGACCGGTCTACGCCAGAGGTCAGGCCGAGGCGCTGCCGCTGGCTGATCAATCGTTCGACGCCGCGGTGGCCTGCTTGGTGTTCGAGCACATCGACGCCATGGACGCCGCAGTGGACGAGGCCGCCCGGATGCTGCGCGACGGCGGGCGGTTCCTGCTGTTCTTGAACCATCCCCTGCTGCAAACCCCCGACAGCGGCTGGATCGATGACCACATTCTCGACCCGCCCGAGCAGTACTGGCGGATCGGTCCGTACCTGCGGGAGAGCGTGATGATCGAAGAGGTGCAAAAGGATGTGTTCCTACCGTTCGTACACCGCCCGCTGAGCCGCTATGTGAATGCACTGCGCGACGCAGGGCTGGCTATCGACCGCATGCTGGAGCCCGCCCCGCCGCCGGGTTTTCTGGCCGCGGCTCCGGAATACTTCCAGGCCGAGACCATTCCCCGTCTGCTGGTGCTGGTGTGCCGGAAAGAGCCCCAGTCGTCCTAATCCGCCCTTTCAACCCCGCGATTCGGGAATAGCCAGAGCGATCCCATCTCGGCCGTTAGCCTGAAGTGGTGGCCGAGTTCGTGGTGATCACCGGGATGTCGGGAGCGGGCCGGTCGCAGGCCGCCAACCACTTCGAAGACCTGGGCTGGTACGTGGTGGACAACCTGCCGCCCGCCCTGCTGCCCAAGGTTCGAGAGTTCGCCGACGCCCCCGACAGCGGCGTCTCCCGAGTGGGCCTTGTGCTCGGCCTGAACCTCTACCACGACGAGGTAGCCCCTGCTCTGGCCGACCTCAAGGAATCTGCCGATGGCTCGGTGCGGATCCTCTTCCTCGACGCCTCCACCCCAGAGTTGGTGAAGCGGTTCGAGAACACCAAGCGCCGCCACCCTTTCGCCGGCACCTCTCCAATGGGAGTGTCCGACGCCATCGAGGCCGAACGGGAGGCTTTGGGCTATCTCCGCAGCGAGGCCGATGTGGTGGTGGACACTTCCGAGTACAGCATCTACCAGCTAAACCGTTTCGTCGACGAGGTGTTCGACCTGGACGCCGGGCCGGAGTCGGTGACCACCCGGATCATGTCGTTCGGCTTCAAGCACGGCATCCCGCTCGACGCCGATTTGGTTCTGGACTGTCGCTTTCTGCCCAACCCCCATTGGGTGGAGGAACTCCGCCCGCTCACCGGCCAACACGAGGCGGTGAAAGACTTCCTGCTCAACGGCCAGCCCATGGCCGAGACCTTCCTCCAAAAGACCGAGGACCTGTTGACCATGCTGGTGCCCGCCTACGTGCGGGAGGGCAAGTCGTATCTCACCATCGCCTTCGGCTGTACCGGGGGCCACCACCGCTCGGTGTTCGTTGCCGAAGACATAAACCGCCGCCTCAGCGACAACGCAGAACTCGGTGTCCGCCCCCTTGTCGTTCACCGGGACATCCACAAATAGCCCGGGGAAACGGCGGCGCAGGGTTCAGGTGGCGTCCCGGGATTTCGCCGCCATGGCTTCGCTGACTTCCCACAACTTGGCACCGTTGTCAGGATCGGCCGCGCTCTCCGACACCTGCTTGCGGTTCATCAGGTGGAGGTACATCCCGGTGGACGTTCCTGCTTCCGGAGCGCAGCAGAGATAGATGATCGGCGCAATGGCCTTTTCGGGGGACCGGAAGAACAGCCGCAACGCCGGGTTGACGATCGGCTTCAGCAGCGCAGGAGCATCGCGGGCGATTCTGGTGGAGACGCCACCGGGGCACAGCGCGTGCACTGCCACCTCAGTGCCTGCGCTCGGGTTCAGGCGGCGCGACAACTCAGTGGCGTAGGTGCTCAACACCAGCTTGCTGAGGCCGTAGTGCCGCATGCTCTCTTTGATCCCGTATTCGGAGTACTCGCCAAAGTGATCGAACTCGATGGCCTCATAGGACCGGTGCGACTCCGATGAGACAAACACGATCCTCGGCGGCTCGCCGCCCTGTTCCGCAGGACGGATGACGCCGTCCTTCAGCCAGCGGTCGATCATCACTCGCTTGGACAAGAAGTGGACAGCGAACATGGTGTCGTACCCCTGCGGGGTCTCCCTCGCGGTGGGCGTCATCAAGCCCGCGTTCATGAGCGCGATGTCGATGCGTATGCCGCTTCGCTGCATCTCGTCGCAGCAGCGATGCACGGAGCGGACATCGGCCAGGTCCACCTCGACCATCTCCACGGTCTCCGATCCCGACGCATCCTTGATCTCGTCGCAGGTGTCGTCGTGGCCGGGGCGGCAGGCCAGGATCATGTTGCCTCCCCGCCGGGCCATCTCGATTGCAGCCGCCCGGCCCAATCCGCTGTTGGCCCCAGTCATCAGACACGTCTTGCCGTCGATCCGCACGTCGTCGGGAACCGGGTCGACATCGGGGGTCTTCAGATTGCGGAAGTCGCGAACAGCCCCGGTGATCGCGTTGACCACAGTCCGCTTCTTTGGCACTCGTGTCATGGCAAAAGGTACCTCGTTGTCGGTGTCAGATCGGTACCTGATGAGTTGCGCCATGCGTTGTCTATACAAAACATGCAGATACAGGCCTGTGAAACGTATCCTGCGACCTTGGTCATGTGGCGGGGGTGGAGAACGAAGAGAGAGTTTTGCAGGTCAGGAGGCAGGGATTCCTGTTACTGGAATGTCCTGTTCTCCGTGGTCTGAACATATGCCGGTCACGGTTGTGGTTTTCCAAGGCTGACCTTCTCGTCGAGATCCAAAGGCGTAGCCGCCGGTTGGTTCAAACTTTGGACAGCATGGTGTGTAGTCGAACTCATGAGGTCGATTAGTCATTTTCTTATGGTAGCTATGATCGCCCGCTGATAGGCGCTTAGGTGGGGTTGCATCGGGTGGCCTATTGGTGATCTCTGGGGACGATGAGCTCCCGTCAACAGTCATAGGTCGACAGCCTGTGGCCCAAGTTCGGATGTCCTTTCAGTGCCTGTCTGTCTTTCTGACTCACACCGATTGCCATCGCCAACCCATTTCCGGCACCAACAAACAAGGGCGATACCAGGCCGAAGGGGGGTAGGCTGGGCTCGAATCGGGGAACAGACTCAGAGGTCTGTGGGATACGGTGGGGGTTTCCTGGGGGGTTTGTTGCCCGTGATGTGATCGATATCGGCGCCTGGGAGTCTTTCAAGGAAGGCCATGTAGATGGCACTAGCTTCTCGTAGGGCTTTCTGGGACTCAGCGACTTTTGGTTGAAGGGCGGCGGCCCCTTCGGCTCGGGTGCGGGGCTTTCGCATGTACTCCATCAGGAGAGCGCCTCGTGCCAGGGCGCAGCATCGAGTGCCGTTCAAGGCGAAGTCTCTAAGTAGTTGCAAAGCGAGTAGGAGGTCTCGGCCCTCGACTTGAAGCGTATGGTCGAGGTCTAGACCCTTTTCGAGGGTGTGAATGGCCCAGTCCATTTCGACGGTGAAGCGGGCCATGGTGTTGAAGATGGCGTCGGCATCGTCTTGGGCTTGCATGGATTGGTGGTGGTTGGACATGGGACAAGAGACTAGATGGTGTTTACGAACCCGTGGGACGGGGAAATGGTTACCGAGGATCGCATAGCTGGGCAGGTTCCCGAAGTCGTCGAGTCCCATCATGGTTCCTCCTCAGGGCCTGTTTGCAATGGCGGAAGGAACTCGAATCCAAAGACGTTGACTTCGCAGCGAGCTTTGTCTATCAGGTAGCCGACGCCGATGCGCCGCCCGTACTGGCCGGAGACGATGGCGTACCACTCACCGGCCTGGTCCCTTCTGGCGATTATGTCAAAAGGGTCGTTTTCAAGCCTCCTGATGAATAGCTTGGCATCGGCTTCTTCGCTCGGTGAGATGTCGCGCACGCAACTGAACCCCCTCCAACGCGACAAAGCGTTCGTTTTCCAGCGGGGGTATGGCATTGCGGGCCTGTATTACGCGGCGAAGAAGCTGTCCAGGTCCTCGCGGGTGTCGGCTATGAATGGGCGGTTCCGAGGGGTATCTTTGAGTGCCTCACGGATTGCTTCCAGCTCCGCGGGCAACCGTTGGGCGTATTGACGCATGGCGTCATGTGGGATGTTTTGATTGTGGATTTCGGTCCCGCCCGCCGTCACCTCGAACCACGGTCCCTCGTTATGTGTGATCTCAACGAGGTCCCTGCCAGGCATCCCACGGAAACGGGCGAGGACAAACGTTATTACGTCATCGAGAGTGTCCGGCAATCCGAGGGCTTCCTCTGGCTCGCAACGACCGGAATCTTTTTCCTCGTGCCAGAGCCTGGCGACGACCGGACCGTTCTTCCAGGCTTGAATATTCTCTGGGAACGCCGGGGTTCCGTACCAGGCGAGGTGCTCTGCCTGGATGAAGAAAAGCAGCTTGTGGAGTTTGACCTTCGACAGCTTTCGGTTGCGGAAGCGCAACTCACTCGTGATCTCGGATGCGTTCGATGCTGCGTTCGACCTAATGCTCATTTCGACCCCTAGGTTTCATACACACCTAACACTCTATTCCTGAGGTGTGACGGTTTACGAATAACTCCCACCAATAGGGCAATCAATCGCGAACCCTCAACCACGCTGACCCATCCGTCAGGGTTCGACCTGGAAGGAACTCGGACGAGATGTGTCGATGAGGGCGTGACTGAGCAGAACGCCGAGCCGCGATGCTCGCAAGGGTACACGCTGGTCTCCCCAAGGCTGGGTCGGGAGTTCTGCCAGCGCACCATCGAAACCGACCCGGTTGAGCACTGCGAGTCGGGCGTGCCGGAGCGCGGCAGGTGGAGGTTGACCTGCGACAACGTGGCCGCGTACCACTGCGCTGATAGCACTCTGGGCTTCGGCGCATTCGGCGTACCCTACCGCCGCCAGACCGCGTCGTGGCAGTGCCCGCCAGGGGACTACGGCATCCCGATCGGCCCGTCGAATTGCTACAACCTCGACGGCGGCATAACCGCTTAGTTGTGGCTGGGCGAGGAGTGAGCAGGCGGCGGTTCCGCAGAGAGCTCTTGGGCGCCTAGACGCATGGCAGTCGAGAGGGCGACCTCGCCCACCATTTCGGCGCTGTCGATCAAATGTGAAGAACTCGCCGATCTGGAAGCCTGACTCTCCAATTGAGTCAGCAATGCAGGCAATTCCGCAGCTTGGCCTGAAACCGCTTGAAGTCCCGGCGATTCTTGGGCGTCGAGGCCAAGCCCGCAGAGCACTCTCCGGTTGGGCAAACTGCTCTGAAATGTAGCTTCGCCCCCTGGGACACTCTCCATCCCTTCGTCTCTGCTTCCTGAATCACCTTCTCGTAATCTTTATCGGTATGCCTCAGTCTATTCCTAGATAATCGTGTCATAACCGTGAGGGTAACGTTGAACAGATTGGATCACAACACGCTTGACAGGACCCCTGCAAACACGGCCATCATGGGACCTGCCACCGAAGGGAACCACGACGGTGGGACACATCATCGCCGCGACCCTTGCCTTTTGCCAGGCCTTCACCCAGCCCGTTGACCTCGGCCCGGGTGCGACTCCGAGGCCTCCCGCCTTACGGCCCTGGGTCTGTGGGAGCTGACGTTGTGGGCCGGGCTGACGGCGGTCGATGAGGTGCGTTGGGTGTTCGGGTTGGTGAAGCCCGATGTGACCGCGGCAGTAGGGACGGTCACCGCTGTGGCCATGGGACCCGATGGCGCCGACGATCCCACTTCTTTGACCCAGGAGGTGGCCAACTGGATGGGGGCGGCAGCAGCGGTATTGACCCTGTGGGTCTGGTGGGTGTGGAGGCGACGCAACGAGCGGACCGCAGAGGAAGCCCGCCGGATGGTCTCTAGGTCAATAAATGAGGGAGGCCCGGAAACCGATAACTAGAAATCGCCCACGGAACAGATGGGCCGCCGTCGATGGAATCGGGCCAAGGCGGTTCCGTTCGCTGCCCGCTCACCGGCCAGCACTACACGAGTGGCATCGTCGCTTGTCACCTCGCCACCACTTTGCGGTCGAGCTGGTAAGACACCTCCTGGCAGTCCGCCCGGACGCGTTTGGGTCGCTTCTCAAAATAAGCTTCGCCCGATAGACCAGTTGGCCAAATTGTGCATGCGATAGTGATTGCCGCAGCAGTAACAAGAGCAGTGGTACCACCAACTCTGGATGTGATGATGGCAGCAGTGGCCACTAGCCCAGCGAGTGGTCAGCCTTTGAGGTTGATCACCATGGCTCGGTCAATCATGCGCTCAAGGGCCGGGCCTGCCACGGGGCTGCGGGCAGTGGCGGGGAACCAGCTCTTGATCTGCTCGGGCAGGTAGCCATCGTCGAGGGCTGCCCTGATGGCCGCGAAGAGGTCCACTGTGGCTTCTCCCATCGCCTTGCCGTTTTTCTCGGCCCCTCTGATCGTGCGGAACCCACGCTCGGACTTGGCGGCGAGCTTGGCCATGTGCCCCATAGCGGCACTTATGACTCTGGTGTGGGTGGCATGTGACTGGAGCGGCACGAGGCGCATAATAGCGGCCAATGCCTCCCTGGACTTCCACCAGGTTCGCACCAGCGAAACTAGATCGGAGGGGCTCTCAGTAGTGTGTCTGTCAGCAAGCGGGCCGCGGTACTATAGCGAGCGCAGTGCTCGGCCAGCGTGGTGCAGCCGGCGTCTCAGGTGGTGGGATGGCGCTGCCATTTGTCGGTGAGCACATCGTCGATAGCGAGGTATCCGGTACCGCAGCAACATCTCATTATTGCGGACTAGCTGGAGCGCGGTGTGGGCCAGGTATGGAGGGAGGATGGTCGTCTACGGCCACCTTGATATCGAAACGAACGTAGTCGTCGGTGATGAACGCCGAGAGCGCTGCGGGGTTGGTCGAGGGTGAAGTTCCGCCTGCCGACGACTTTGGTGGCGTCGGCGCGGCGGGAGGCCATGTTCCTGGCTGCTAGTGCTGCGTCACTGGTGAGACTGGCCGCACATCAGGTGAACTTGGACCCTTGCCGCCCCGAGCCAGTCATACCGGTTGATCGCTTTGACGATGTGGTGTCTGGAAATCAGTTTGTAGACCTTTGGTTCCATAAAGCGCAAGGCTCGCGCTGTGATGCCAAGGAGGTTGGGAGTCGGCCAACGTCGAGCTAACGCCGTTTTGTGGGCCGTTTGTATTGCAAGCGGGGCGTTTGCGCTACATGAGTGTCATTGTGCGGAGGGCTTCGGCGGCGCTGGTCGTTCACTGAGCGGTGGTCTTGGAGAACCTGTGGCAAGTGGCCGACGCAACGGCTGATGGCAACGGTTGAGTGCAGAGGTGGTTGGCAGAGAGTTGCCTGGTGTGTAGCGTGGCTTTGCTCCGGACAGGAGTACAACATCAGGTCCCCGCCTCTTCTGCATGCTCTTCATCGGTGGATCTAGAGCCAGCGGATGGATGAGGACCGATGGAGGAGGGGCTGGCATGGGCATGAGCGAGTACACGCTGGACGAAATGATCGAATGGGCGCTGGACCGCCGATCATCCCACCATCTCACTGATGGTCGAGCTGACGCCGAGAAATGCCGCTCCGAAGAAAGCAAATGCCGCGCGCGATGCCTCATCGCCCAGGCGGTAGCCGACTACCTAAGAACCTACGAGCAGAAGGCGAGCTGATGGCCGACCAAACCCCACCTCAACTCACCCTTGTCCAAGCTTTCCAGATGCTGGAACGAGCAGACGACCTGCTCAGAATCGCCTACAACGACGCGATCAAATGCGGCAAGGTCAAAACCCGAGCCGACCTCATAAAGATGATCGCTGGTGCAGAATTCATGTTCATCTCCAAACTCGTTGAAGGCGGCAAGAAGCGGCTTGACGACCTCGAAGGCTCCTGGCCGGACGCCAGCCCATGAGGATCCCGGCCAGTTGACCCCCATTATCGTCGCCGCCCCCACTATTGCACTCCTCCCAGTAACAACCAGGAACCGTTTGTAGACAGGGTTTAGTCCCTCACTGGCCTATTCGAAGGGGATGGCATAGGCATTCCGATAGGTCGCGAATGTCTCGTCCATGTCCTGTTCGCTCAGGCCGAAGTGTTCGAGCCGGTAGTGGTGCTTGCCGAAGCGGTTCTGCGGGTTCGCGGCCACGTACTGCTCGGCCATTCTCCGGGCTTCGTCGTCGAAGTCGATTTCTGCCACCTCGTAGATCCGCCGGAGCTGGGACATAGGGTCGCGGGTCAGGTCGTAGTACGAAACGTCGACAAATCGACCGCCGGGGGTCTCCGCTCGCGTCTTCATGGCCCACTCCACCATTCGGTGCGTCTTGTCGCACCAGTGGCGTCCGATTTCGGTCGGGTCCACATGATCGCTGAACATGCCCCGACCGTGGGCCACCATGCTGCAAAAGGAGGTGACGGCCACCCGGGGATCGCGGTGGGTCTGCACGACCGTTGCCTCGCTGAACACCTTGAGCAATACGTCGAGGTATTCCAGGTGATGAGGTGTCTTGAGCACCCAGGCGCTGGACCGTCTATCTCTCAGGCTAGCAGGAGCAACTCAATTACACGCCCATTCCATATTTGTCAAGTGTCAAAACATGACAAAAAACTTGTCATGTTTTGACAGTCCTTTTGGTTGATCAAGCCGCGGGTCCTCCTTATAGTCGCAAGCAGAAGAAAAGGAATGGGTACTATGAAAACAGGTTCAGCGCTTATAACCGTAGCACTCACCGCCATATTCAGTATGGCTACTCCAGCAACTGCCGACCCTTTCGGTGTTGGCGGCTCAAACACCGGATGGCTCGCTGATAACCACGATCATGACTACTGCTGGTCGACCAATTTCACTTGGAACTCTCTTCGTCTTCATGCCGGAGCATCAATGCGCTATCTCAACTCTTCCACTAATTTCAGCGGAGGGTCCCTCCAAAGCTGTAACTCTGGTACCGACATTCACTTTCAACGATTCAATACGACTGCTTATAGAGGTCTATATCAATGTGATGCTTATAGAGGTCTATATCAATGTGATGATAGAAATGGAAACGTGTGCGACAACGCCGACATTCGTATTTCAAGCAACACCGGGACGCTTCCCGCTAATGAAAGGCGTAAAACCATTTGTCACGAAGTAGGCCACTCAGCTGGAGCAACCCACCATTCAAGCGGCTGGGGTTGCATGATGTCGGGTACATCCACCTCTCGGACCTATGTGCAACACACGCTCGACCACATGGACGACCTGGAGGTTGAAGACTCATGAGGCCATCACCCAACTCACCAAACCGAACAACTCAGAAGTCGGCCAATTGTCGAATTCAAGTTCGCCTGCTTCGAGGTCTTGCACTCATCTCCGCAGCCCTGATAGCGGTTGCATGTGGGTCCACTACCGAGTCCGAGGAAATATTCACCTATTCCTACGACTCATACTTTCAGTCCTTTGCATTCGACTACAATCCGGCAACCACAGTCGAGGATCTGGCTAAGCGTTCAACTGTCGTCGTTGAAGCGACGCTGGTTGATATCGAGAACGGACGTTTCTTTGGCCCTTCTGAGACAGAACCCGAAGGCGTAACCCTTAATCTCGTGTTTGAGACCGACGACAAGACAAGATATTACGTTCAGTTGCCTAGACCAATGGATTCGGATATTGCACAGCTGCGTTCTGTACTGCCCATCGGCTCTCAAAACGTTATCTACCTACAGCCAAACAACGATCCCCTCGAAGGCGTTTGGTGGAACACTCGGAACGACGGCAATGAATGGTACTTCACCACGCCGCAGGGCTGGATCCTCGACCATCCAGAACGAGGAGTAGTATTTGCACTTGTGGATAATGAGTCTGATCCGCCATTTCCTGAATTTCCTGCCGATGCTAACGACGGTCTAAGAGACTGGTTAGTTGGCGAGAAGACGGCCTGAGCCAGCTACCCGACCTTGTGGCCTATTCGAAGGGGATGGCATAGGCCTCTCGGTACACCGCGAAGGTCTCGTCCATGATCTGTTCGCTCAGACCGAAGTGTTCGAGCCGGTAGTGATGCTTTCCGAAGCGGTTCTGCGGGTTCGCGGCCACGTACTGCTCGGCCAGTCCCTTGGCTTCGTCGCCGAAGTCGATTCCTGACACCGCGTAGATCCGCTGGAGCTGGGTCATCGGGTCGCGGGTCAGGTCGTAGTACGACACGTCGACGAATCGGCCGCCGGGGGTCTCCGCTCGCGTCTTCATGGCCCACTCCACCATTCGGTGCGTCTTGTCGCACCAGTGGCGTCCGATTTCGGTGGGGTCCACGTGATCGCTGAACATGCCCCGACCGTGGGCCACCATGCTGCAAAAGGAGGAGACGGCCACCCGGGGATCGCGGTGGGTCTGCACGACGGTTGCGCCACTGAACACCTTGAGCAATACGTCGAGGTACTCCAGGTGATGAGGCGTCTTGAGCACCCAGGCCCGGGCCGGCCGCTGCCAGGTAAGCACCCGTAGCACCCGGCGGAAGTACTCATATGTCGCCGTGTGGTCCTGTTCCGCTAGCCAGCAGGAATAGCTCGGAACGTGCAGGATGGCTTCGGCTGATTGGCTCATGAAGTTGAGGTCGAGCAGCAGGACGTCTTCCTCCGGCTGTTCGCGGTCGATGGGGTGTACCGCCATGAAATCTGGGGACAGATAGGAAATCGTCCGCTCGGCCAGCATCGCCCGCCGCTTGCGTGATCGCTTGGTGCGTTTCGGCGCATCGGTCGCCGCCACAGGTATGAGTGCTTCTTCCCCGGAGATGCCCCGGATCTCGGGGTGGGAATAGATGAGGCGGTGAAGCAGCGTCGTGCCCGTGCGCTGGAGCCCGGTGATCACGATGACCGTGCCGAGGTCGATGTCATCGATCTCGGGATGTCGTTTGAGCAGGTCCTGAATGCGCAGTCGCTGGACCAGCGCACCCGCCAGCCTGGACTTCTGAATCAGCAGGCCCGTCGGAGTCAACTGGGCCTCGTCGTTGATCGACTCCACCAGCACTCGCAAGGCTTCCAGGTGCCCGTCGTCGCCGAAGTCAGAGAGCCCGGTCTTGCGCCTCGCATGTTTGACCAGCTTGTCGACGTCCAAGCGGCCGGAGAGCCCGATGCTCGCCCCGGCGCGGCCCAGCCGGTTGAGCGCCCGAATGGGGATCGGGCGATAGGGGCTCTGGTAGTCGGTGGACGTCAAGCGGCTACGCCCGCAGGCTGCTCAGCGGCACCACACGGCACTGAGGCTGGGGGGCCTCGGTGGCCCTCACCCAGCGGAACGACATGGTGCCGAGCAAGTGGCCTGCGGGTTCAATCCAGTTGGGCAGGCCTGGATCGCGGTGGGCCACGATCAGCCGCACCGATCCGTCAGCTTCGTAGTCGGCGAGATGGCTGTTGGTGTGGATCGTGTAGTGGCGGTAGTCCAGTGATTCCATCCAGTAGTTGCTGAGCTGGAAGTTCCAGTACTCGCAGTCCGGGGGAGTGGCTTCGATCACCAGCGCCTCGTCGGGCCCCAGCGCCCAGTGGCTGTGGTAGTAGGTGATGTTGGGGTCACCGCCAGCGTTCAGTGAAACGTCGGGGTCGAACTGCGGCAGTTGGTTGCTGTGCTTGGAGAAGTCTCGGGCCCATTTTGTGAACAGCAGTGGCGCGCCCATCACCAGCGCTCCAACATTCTTCAACCCCTCATCCAAGGCCCTAGCCGTGAGGTGCGAGGGCTGGCGGTCCTCAGGGGCGCAGTTGATGCGCTCGATGGCCAGCTCGGCGGGGACTTCCGTGTTTCGGTCGGCAAAGGTCTGGCGCACCACCAACGTGCCGGTCTCAGGTGTCATCGGCAGCCAGTTGCCCTCTTGGGGGGTGCTGCTCAGAATCAGCTCGAAACAACCGTCGGCATCCATCTCGATCTGGTCGGCTTCGATGTGTCCGGTGGGGGGCAGGCCGCCGCCCTGGCCGTAGTTGCCCGACTGCGTTCCGATGCTCAGGTAGGCGATGGTGTTGCGCTGCCCGGTGATCTTGTAGTCGTAGCTCCCGTTCAACGCGGCGGTGTAGTAGTAGTTGTCGGGGTTGTCGGCGCCCAGCTTGGTGGTCTCGTTGGCCACACGGTGCATCACGGGCGCATTGGGGTCGGCGTGCTCGATAAAGGCCATCAATCCGGCACGGGTTAGGCGGCTCAGGTGCCGGTAGCCCTCCGCCTGGTTGAACGGGTCCCGCGGCGCGCCGGGGAAATTCATGGCCGCTCCTGCCGCCTTCAGCGAGTCGCAGAACTCTTCCCAGGCCTTGCCGCTGACCACCCGCTGTTCGGCCACGTCGTCGAGGGTCTTGCCCCGCATCTTCCGAATCAGAAGGGTGATCCGTCGAAATGCGCCCAGCAGTCGTATAGCAATCCGTCGCATGGCGACTGTCTACCGACGGGGGAGGGCCGGAGACAACACGGGTCCAGCACACTGAGGTCTGCTTGAACAAAGATGGCCCGGTGAGATTCGGCCTGCTGTTGACCTCGGTACACGATCGCTCGGTGCCCGTAGACCGACAGATCGCCGAGCACCACGAGCTGATCTCCATGGCTGTGGATCATGGGTTTGACCTGGTGGTTGCGGGCCAGCACTTTGCCGCGCCGACGCTGCGCTACCTCCAGCCCATCCCGTATCTGACCTCGATAGCTATGCGGTTCCCGTCGGTCGAAGTCGCCACCGGCATCCTGCTGCTGCCCTTGCACCATCCCCTCACCGTCGCCGAGGAAGTGGCCACCATGGACGCGGTGACCGGAGGGCGGGTGATCATGGGAGTGGGAATCGGCTACAGCCAAGACGAATTCGACGCCTTCGGTATCGACCGCACCACCCGAACTGAACGATTCGAGGAGTCGGTGGAGGTCATTCGGGCGCTGTGGAGCAGCCAGCCCCTCAACCACCACGGCCGCTTCTACCAGCTTGACGATGTCGAGTTGTCCACGCTTCCGGTCCAGCAGCCGCACCCCCCGATCTGGGTCGGGGCCCAGGTGGAGGCATCGGTTCGCCGTGCCGCCCGAGTGGGCGACGCTTGGTACGCCGCACCCTTCCCGACCCACCGACAGCTCGTCGACCTCTACCAGGCGTATCTGGAGGAGCGTGCGGCCCATGGCAATCGGGCGCTCACGGCCATCCCGGTACGCCGGGAGGTCTATATCGCCGACACCCCGGCCGAAGCCGAAGTGGCGGTGTCATCAGGTGCCGCGTCGCGCTATGGCACCTATCGCTCGTGGGGGCTTGACGTGGACGACGGTCTCGGCCGCCGCGACTGGCTGGACAATCGGTTCGTGCTCGGCAACCCCTCTGATGTGGCCGAGGGGCTCTCCCACCTCATGGCCCAGGTCCAGCACTCGCACTTCATCTACAAGCCGCAGTGGCCGGGACACGACCATGCCCACGCCATGGCCCAGCTCAAGCGGTTCGGAGCCCAGGTGATCCCGCTATTGTCCGGCTAGCTCAGTCACCGAAGGCAGGGATTATGGGATCGGACAAAACGCCCTATAACGGCCCAAAGATCGGCCTCTGCTTGCCCTATGAAGGCGCGGCCACGGCTCAGGACATCGTGGACGTCGCTCAAGCCGCAGAGTTGGCCGGGCTGGACTCGGTGTGGGTAGGCGACCACATCGCTTTTCCGGTGGAGTTCTCCTCCCCGAACCCCACCACAGCCGACGGCAAGTATCCGTATCCCACCGAAAACCCCCGGATGGAGGCACTCACCACCTTGGCCTTTGTTGCTGGGGCGACGTCCACCATTCGGCTCGCGGTCAACGCCTGCGTGCTTCCCCAGCGCAACCCCGTGATCGTTGGCAAGGCCGTGGCCACCCTCGACTACCTGTCGGGGGGACGGGTCATCTTCGGGGTAACCCTCGGGTGGCTTCGCGAGGAGTTCGACGCCCTCGGTGCCGACTACCCCCGGCGACGGCAGTTGCTGGAGGACGGCATCGAGATCCTGCGAACCCTGTGGGAGCAAGACCAGCCCTCCTACGAGGGGGAAACCCATTCGTTTCCGCCCCTCAACATGAGGCCCAAGCCGGTGCAGTCGCCGGTGCCCATTCTTGTAGGCGGCCACTCCCAGCCCGCGCTGCGCCGGGCCGCAGCGGTGGGAGACGGCTGGCTAGCCTCCCGGATGGCTCCGGATGACTTGCGGGAGCATGTGGGCTTCCTACGCCAAGAGCGCAAGCATTCGACCCGGGCCGACCAGCCGTTCACCGTGGCCACCACCTGGCCAGCGGCGGTGGGGGGTCACAACCCCAATGTGCTCGACTTAACCGATCGGAACGCCACACTGGGAACTCTGACTGAATTGGGCGAAGCCGGGGCCGATGTAATCAACATGGTGGTCGTCTCGTATGACCCCGCCGAGACCCGGGACGCGGCCGAAGCCCTGGGCCAGCATTTGGGTTCAGGCCTTCAGGGATCAGGCTGAGCCTGCTACCCCGGAGTTGAACAGGGCGGCGATTTCCTCTGGGCTGTAGCCCGCCTCGGCCAGGATTTCCTCGCTGTGCTGGCCCAGCACCGGCGGGGGACCGGTGATCGCGCCGGGGGTGTCGTGCAGCCCGATCACCGGGCCCAACTGGGGAATCTCGCCGAGGGTGGCGTGTTCCACCGACTGCACCAGTCCGGCCTGCTGCACCTGGGGATGGTTGAGGATCTGCGAGAAGGTGTTGACCGGCCCGAACAGCCCCCGGTGCTGGTTGAACGACTCCTCCCACTCGGCGCTGGTCCGGGTGATGAAGATGCCTTGCAGGTACTCGGTGAGCTCGGCTCGGGCGTCTACCCGCTGCTGGTTGGTCAGGTAGCGCTCATCGGTGGCCAACTCCGGCTTGCCGATGGACTGGCAGAAGCGCTCCCACCCGTCTACGCCTCCCCACACGCCGGCCACTACGTAGCCGTCGGCGGTCTGGAACGCCTCATAGGGCACCACCACGCTGTGGGCGCTGCCGTGGCGCTCCGGATCATGGCCGTCGACCCAGTGCGAAGCCAGCCGGGTGGTCAGCGACGACATCAGAGCAAACAGCATCGAGACGTCGATCATCTGGCCCTTGCCGGTTTGCTGTCGGGCAAAAAGGCCGAGCATGGCGGCCTGGGCGCTGACCAAGGCTCCAGTGAAGTCGGCCATCGGGACGCCGACCAGGCTGGGTCCCCGGTCAGGCTCACCGGTCACCGACATCACCCCTGAGACCGCCTGGACCACCGGATCGGTCCCCGGATAGGGGGCCAGTGGCCCCTCGGGTCCGAAAGCGGTGAGAGAGACGTACACGATCTGGTCGTTGATGGCCGACAGGGCGTCGTAGCCGATGCCGATCTCGTCGGCGACACCGGGCCGGTAGCTGGTGACCACTACATCGACAGTGGCTGCCAAGCGATGGATGACCTTCAGCCCCTCGGATGTGCGCATGTCCAGAGCGAGGCTGCGCTTGCCCCGGTTCCAGATGAGGAACAGAGCGCTCTCCCCGTCGACGAACGCGGTTCCGACACCTCGGCTGCCGTCGCCGTGGGGGAGGCTCTCCACCTTGATGATGTCGGCCCCGTAGTCCCCCAAAATCATGGTGCCGTAGGGGCCGGCCATGTGACGGGTGAAGTCCAACACCCGGATGCCATCGAGGGGCCTAGTCATGTCGTTTCTCCCGAGAGGTCTTCTCCGACGAGCTGGTCCAAGCCGACTTCGGCGAGGACCTCGTCGTTGTCGGCCCCGAGGTCGGGGGGCGGGGGCAAGTCGGGTATCTCGGGTTGAGCAGCCTCATCAGGATCAGAGGAGAGCTGCACTGGCGAGGCCGCCATTTGGACCCGGCCTCCAGGAACCTCGGCTCCCCGCAGAACCCGATTGAGCTGGGCGTGCTCGCTGTTCACTGCCTCATCAAGGGTCAGAATGGGAGCGAACGGGATCTCGGCCTCGTCGAGGAGGCGGTTCCACTCGTCGAAAGCGCGGCGGCTGAAGGCCTCGGCGATCATCGGGTACTCGTCGTCGTATCCGAAGTCCATGCTGTGGGTCCACTCTCCCCGCGATCGGAGCCCGTCCAGCCCGGCCAAGTCGCAGAACCGCTCCCAGGCGACCTTCTCCAACGGGCAGATGAGCAGCGCCCGGCCGTCCGATGTGGCATACATGGAGTAGCGGGAACCGAGCGAGCGGTACTCGTGCCAGGGCTCGTCGTTGTTGGCCCAGGTGTTCACGTCGCGCCAGTTCCACCACAGCGCGGTGTTCCAAATGGAGGTGTGCACGAATTGCGGCCCACCGCCCCGGTCTCGCTTCACGATGGCGGCCAGCACGCCCATGGCCCCGAAGACTCCGGCCAGCAGCACCCCGGCCGAGCGCCATCCGACCCGGGTCTGGGGCTGGCCGTCGTTCCACTCGATGTCAACCCGTCCGGCCAGCGCATCCATGTTCTGACCGTGGGCCTTGTACTCGGCCCACGGTCCCGTTAGGCCGTAGCCCGAGATCACGCAATACACCAGCTCAGGGTTGGCTTCGAGCAGGGAGTGGAAGTCGAGGCCTCGGCGGACGGCGTCCTTCGGGCGGGCACCGACGATCACCGCATCGGCCCACGCAGTTACCCCGGCCACCACGTCGGCCCAGTGGGGCGACCGGGTGCTGACCGCGATGCTGCGGGTCCCGGGATTGAGGGCCAGGTGCAGGTCGCTGATCCCGGCGATTTTGGGCTCATTTCCCCGATTGCCGTCGCCCTGAACAGGGTGTTCGACCTTGATGACATCGGCGCCCATCTCCACCAGCAGGTGCGAGGCCAGCGGCCCCGACATGTGGGTCGAGAAGTCCACGATGCGAAGCGGCTCCGGCTGGGCCATGTCAGCTTGGTCCGAGGATGGCCAGAATCTGGCGGGACTGGCACAGAAGCGTGCCGTCCGGGGCCCAAACGTCGAGGTCCCAATCGAGGTACCCGCCCCGCACCAGCCCGGTGCGCGACTGCAGCAGCACCATGTCGTCGGCCTGCATGGTGGACAGATCGGCTCGGAAATAAGTGGTGTGATCCAAGGTGGCGGTGGTGTACATGCGGTCGAGGCGCACCCACCACCCCATCATCCCGATGTCGCCGATCATCAGCAGACCGGGGGCGTCAATAGGGCGGGCCTTGGTAAAGCCGGCCCAGCCCACCCGCTCCATGGGCCCGTCGGGGGCGGTGAACGGTTTCGGCCCGAGGCGGTCTTGCATAACCACGTTGTCGCCGTAGGGGTAGGCGAATTCGGGCACATAGCCGTCCGTCTCCCGTCCGGGAGTGGGCGGTGCCACCTCGGGCATGGGCAGTTCGTCGAACTCAGGGCTGGGCCGGTCAGTGGCGAAGCTGGCCAACGCGGTGGCTATCAGCTTTCCCTCTTGCACCACTTTGGCCGCCGTGCTTACCAGGGTGCGGCCGGTGCGCAGCACTTCGGTCTGCACCTCGTAGTCGCCCTCTCCAGGTGCCCGCAGCAGATGAGCGGTGAACGACAGCGGCTGGTACTGGGGATCGGTGACCGTGGCCGCCAGCCCGGCCATCAATTGCGCTTCCACCAGCCCGGCAGGAACACGGCCCGAGGCCATCCACGACGGGGGAGTGGCGGTGCGGAACAGGCCATCGCCCAACGGAGTGTGGGCGATGGCCTCGTCGAATGAAGCTGATGTCACATGGCCTCCAGTGCCTCGGCGACCTCGTCGGCCACGGGAGCCAGCGAAGCAGGAATGTCCTCGATGGGCATAGGCGGGACTTCGGCCAGCGCGGGTATGACCTCGCGGCCCATGGTGTCGAGATAATCGATCACCTCGTCTATGTGCATTTCGGGCCATTGGGGCTTGACCACGAACGGGTCTATAGGCAGTTCTCGGGCCACCTCGGTGAAGTGGTCGATCACCTCTTGGGCCGTGCCAACGGCCACCGAGCCCTTCACCTCGTCGAAGAAGTTGTTCATGAGCGCTTCCTCGTCCAAAATGTCGAGCTCCTTGCGGGCGTAGGTGAGATAGCGGTCTTTGCTGACTTCCACAAAGCTGGCGATGGCCTCCTCGGTTGTGGCGCCGACGAAGGCGTTGCGCCGCAAGGGTTGGTGGCCCATCGACTTGTCCCGTTCAGCAAATCCGGCGGCCATGATGCCCAAACGGACCCGCATCTCTTCGATGTCGTATTCGGGCGGGATGATGAAGCGGTCGCCCACTCGACCAGCTCGCCAAGCCCCCTTGCGGGAATGCGCTCCCATCCAGATGGGGGGATGGGGCTGCTGCACGCATTGGATATGAGGGGTAGCACCCTGAATCTGCCAATGCTGGCCTTGGTAGTCGAAGTCCTCCATGGCCCAGCACAGCTTCATGATGTCGAGGCACTCGTCGAACAGGCTCACCCGCTTGTTGAACGGGATATTCATCAAGTCGAACTCTTCGCTCCGGTATCCGAGCCCTAGGCCGACGTCCAGTCTGCCCCGGGTGACGATGTCGAGGGTGGCCAGTTCCTCGGCCAGGATCACCGGGTGGTACTTGGGGGCCAGCAGCACGGTGGCGGCCAGGCGCACGTGGTCGTCGATCTCGGCGGCGAGGCGGGCCAGGAGGGGAACCGGCTGTAGCCAGCGCAGGTCGCCGTACAAGAAGTGCTGGCCGATTACGAAATGGCTGAGACCGTTGCGCTGTCCGGCCTCTACTTGGCGCAGGATGCCGTCGAACTGCTCGATCGGGTCAACCTCACGCGGCACGTCGCTGATGATCATGCCGAACTGCATGGAAACCCCTTATACAGCTATGCCGTAGAGCTCGGCGGCGTTGTCCTGGAGAACTCGGCGCCTCACATGGGGGTCGACGTCGGCCAAAACCTGGGCGAAATGCTCCCGGGTAGAGGGGTACAGGCACGTCGGGTGGGGGACGTCGGTCTCCACCAGCACATTGTTGACCCCCACATCTTCGATGAGCTTGGCCGGGGCCGACTTCTCGAACCAGAACATGACCCAGATGTGGTCGTTGAAGTACTCCCGGGGCCGACGGGCGTTGAGGGCCACCTCGTGGGCCTCGGTGACCATCTCGTCGTATTGGTATTCAAGGGCCTCGAGGATGAACGGGACCCAGCCGATGCCGCTCTCCGCAGAAACGACCTTGAGGTTGGGGTAGCGGTCGAACAGATCGCTCATGCACAGGTTGACGATGATGCGCACGTTGCTCATGTACATCTGGGTGGCGTGGATGGCCAGCCGCCGCTGGTGGTCGAACTGGCCCCACCAGGTCTTGGGGGCGGAAGGGATGGGACGGGGCAAATCCTCAGGGCCGACCTCGCCGCCCACTCGGGCCTGTTGGAAGCGGGCGCCCCGGATGGTCTCCATCTCGGCCCGGCTCATGCCAGCACCGATATGGAAGTTGGCCACCGCTCCCGTTTGGTTGAACACGTCCCACATGGGCTCGAAATAGGGCTCCCACAGCTCGGGAAGGCCCACCATCTCGGGTTTGTCGGAGAGGGTGAACCCGGTGATGCCCTTGTCCAGCAGTCGGGTCATCTCAGCCACGGTGAATTCCATGTCCCAGATCGGGAGCATGGCCTGGGGGAATAAGCGGCCGTTGGACTCGTGCTGCACGTCAACGAAGAAGTCGTTGTAGATCTCCAGAACCATCTGCCGCTGGGCCAGGTCCTCGATGGCGAATACGTGGTTCGAGGAGAAGCCGACGCCATTGGGGTACAGGATCTGGGCATGGACCCCCATCTCGTCGCATAGCTCGAGTCGTTCCTTCACCGCCCAGGCACTGGTGTCGATGATGTCGAAGGGCTGGACCACATGGCTGCCGAGGATCTTCTCGTGGCCGGTCTGGATGGTGTTGCCGCCGGTGCTGGCCCACAGCTCGCCGTCGAGGTACCAGGCGGTGACGCCGTTGACGGTCCTTTGCGCCGGTACTCGGTCTTGCATTGCTGCCGGGGCCCGCGATGTCCACAGCTCGGGCGGCTCGGTGAAGTGGGAGTCGCAGTCGATGATCTTCAAGCCGTGAAGCGGGTCGTGTGGGTCCATGGTGTTCTCTCTCTTGGGCACAGCTAGGGGAGCGCGGTCGCGGACCAAGCTAGGCGAATAGTAGGTTCTCGCCGTTCGGGTAGCATCCCTGCCCGTACACATTGGAGAAGCGGCCAGCGCCGCGGCTGCGTCGCATGGGGGTTGATATGGGAGTGCTGGAAGGACGGGTGGCAGTGATCACCGCGTCGGGCTCGGGGATGGGTCGGGCCGCTGCGCTCCGCATGGCTGGCGAAGGCGCCCATGTAGTGGTGGCCGATATCCGCGGCGAAGCGGCTGGGGAGACCGTCGATCTGATAGCGGCGGCCGGAGGATCGGCCAGCTCGTTCGTGCTCGATGTCAGCAAGGTGGATCAGATCGAGGCGTTGATGGCCGAGGTCGGCTCAACCCACGGCAAGATCGACGTGCTCTATGCCCACGCCGGCATTCCCGGTCCCGCCGGGCTCGAAATGAGCGAGGCCGACTACGACGAGACCGCGGCCATCAATATGAAGTCGGCATTTTTCACCGTCGCCCGGGCCGTCCCCTTGTTGGAGGCGTCGGGCAACGCATCGGTCATCCTCACTGCCTCGACATCGGGCGTGGTGGGCTCCCCGTTCTCGCCGCTCTACTCGATGACCAAAGGGGCAATCGTCACCTACGGGAAGTCACTGGCCCTGGCTCTGGCCCCCAAGGTTCGGGTCAACGTCATCTGCCCCGGCCCGGTAGACACCCCCATGCTGCCGTTGTTCTTCGGGCGGGAGCCTGGTACCGACGTCAAGCCCCTTATGAAGGAGTTCCTGGAGACCTCAGTGCCGCTGCAACGCCCGTCCCAACCCGAGGAGATCGCCGAAGTGGCCCTGTTCTTGGCCAGTGACGCCAGCAGCTTCGTGACCGGAGTCACCCTGCCGGTCGACGGCGGCTACCTGGCTCGATGACCCAGTGAGCGCCGGAAGGTTTGTCGGACAGCGCATTCTCCGCCGAGAAGATCGGCGGCTCACTGCCGGACGAGGCACCTACATCGCCAACATGGGGGTGCCGGGCATGCTGCATGCCCGGTTTGTTCGCAGCAGTGTGGCTAGGGGGGTGATTCGGAGCATCGATACCGAGTCGGCCAAGGCCCATCCTGGCGTTGTCGATGTACTGACCGCCGCAGAGCTGAATCGGTTGGCGGGGCCGATGTTTGCCGCATTGATCGGCGACCAAGTGCCCTATCCACCGCTACGGGCTCTGGCTGATGGGGATGTCCGCTATGTGGGTGAGCCCATCGCGGTGGTGGTGGCCGACAGCCCGTATGCCGCCTGGGATGCGGCCGACATGGTTGAGGTGGACATCGAGCCGGAGATGCCGGTGATCGGAGCACAGGCCGCGCTGGACAACACAACCGAACTGGTCCACCCCGAGCGCGACTCCAATGAAGCCCAGTCGATGCCGTCAACCGACCCACCAGAACTCGATGCGGTGTTCGGGTCGGCCGCTCACGTGGTGACCCGCACGTTCACCCAGTCGAGGGCCACCAATGCGCCGATGGAGCCCCGCGGCATCATCGCCAGCTGGACTCCGTTCGCCGACACCCTCGAAGCCTGGGTGTCTTCGCAGAACCCCCACGAGTACCACGTTCACTTCGCCAACCTGCTCGGAATCGCCAATCACCAGGTTCAAGTGCGCATGGGTGATATCGGCGGCGGGTTCGGCCAGAAGATGATGGTCACCCGGGACGAGGACTGCATCGTGCTGGCCAGCCGGTATCTAGGCCGGCCGGTCAAGTGGATTGAGGACCGCAGCGAAAACCTGACCGCAGCCAATCAAGCTCGGGCCGAGGTGCTCGAAGTGTCGATGGCGCTGGACGAGGAGGCTCGCATTCTCGGTTGCCGCGTGCGCCATGTGGAAGATGTCGGCGCCTATGCAGTGGGCGGCCACAGCAGCGCGTCGGGCAACTTGGCCCGCTTCTTTCCCGGCCCGTACCGCGTCCCCCTCTACGGGTTCGCCAGCCAGTCGGCCTACACCAACACCGTTGGGCGGGCGGCCTATCGGGGTCCCTGGCTGTCGGAGACCACCGCTCGCGAGCAGATGATGGACCATGTGGCCCGCGAGCTGGGCATCGACCCGCTGGAATTGCGTCGCCGCAACACGGTGACTGCCGACGAGCTTCCCTACACCACCGCCACCGGGATGGTGTACGAGAACGTGTCACTGCGGGAGTGCCTGGACCAGGCCGCGGAAATGGTGGCCTACGACGAATTTCGCCAGCGCCAGCAGGAAGCCTGCCAAGAAGGCCGCTATCTCGGCTTGGGCATCAGCTCCTACGTGGAGCCATCGGGCATGGCGTGGGCCTCTTTGGCCACCGAGCAGGTCTCGCTCCGGATCGACCCGGGCGGCAAGGTGCGCATCCTCATGGGCAGCGGAGACCATGGGCAGAGCCTGGCCACCACGATGTCGCAGCTGGTGGCCGAGCACCTGGGCTGCGCACTCGATGACATCGAGTTCATGCAGGGCGACACCGCTGCCACTCCCTTCGGAGCCGGCACCGGGGGCAGCCGCTCAGCGGTTATCGGCGGCGGGGCAGCTATCGGCGCGGCTCGCCAGTTGCACGACAAGGTGGTGCAGATTGCCGCCCATCATCTGGAGGCGGCCCCTCCCGACATAGAGGTGAGCGATGGGGTGGCCTCGGTGGTGGGCACGCCGGCCCGCCAGGTCACGCTGGCCGAGATCGCTGGGATGGCCTACCGCAGCACCGACCGGCTGCCTCCGGGAATGGAGCCGGGTCTGGAGGCCAGCCACCGTTATCAGCCGCCCAACGTGTTCACGTTCTCCAACGCCACCCACATCTGCATTTGTGAGGTGGATATCGAGACAGGTCTGGTCAGCTTGGAGCGCTTCGTGGTCAGCGAGGACTGCGGGCGCATGATCAACCCGATGGTCGTAGACGGCCAGATTGCCGGCGGCGTCGTACAGGGCATCGGCGGCGTACTGTGGGAGAACATGGCCTACGACGACCAGGGCAGCCCCCTGGCATCGACCTTCATGGACTATCTCATTCCCAGCGCCCCCGAACTTCCGCCCATCGAGTGCGGCCACATCGAGACGCCGTCGAACACTGAAGGCGGTTTCAAGGGGATGGGGGAGGGAGGCACCATCGGCGCCCCCGCTGCGGTGGCCAATGCGGTGGCCGACGCTTTGGCCCCTCTCGGCGTGCAGGTGGAAACCTTTCCCCTCGGTCCCCGCGAAGTCTTCGAACTCATCCGGTGCGCTCGGCAATGAGCAAGGGCATTTCCATCGGCAGCGGGTCGGCGTATTCCACCGATCGGCTGGACTGGGCTCAGGAACTGGCCGACAGCGGGCTGGTTGATTACATGGGATTCGACTGCCTGGCCGAGCGGACCATGGCGCTAGCCCATGTGCGCCGCCTGGATGACGAGACCACCGGCCACGACCAGCGCATTCCCGAACTCATGCGCCGCTTCGCCGGGTTCTTGGGGCGGGGTGGGAAAATGGTCGGCAACTTCGGCGCGGCCAATCCGGCTGCGGCGGCCGACGATGTGCTGAGGGGGCTGAAGGCAAACGGGGTCAACGGCGTTCGGGTTGGGGTGATCCACGGCGACGATGTGCTCGACCATGTGCTCGATCAAGATTTAGAGCTGCCCGAGATGGGGGTGACCGCCCAGGCCATTGCCGCCCGGGTGGTGTCGGCCAATGCCTACATTGGGGCCGATCCCATCGTCGATCTCCTGGATGAAGGCGCGCAGTTCATCCTCGGCGGCCGCATAGCCGACCCTTCGCTCTATGTAGGTCCAATCGCCTATGAGATGGGTTGGGCGCTGGATGACTGGGACAAGATGGGCACCGCAACCCTCGTCGCCCATCTGTTGGAATGCGGCACCCATGCCACCGGCGGGAACTACGTCGATCCTCCCTACCGGGTGCTCGACGACATCGTTCATCTTGGATTTCCCCTGGCCCACGTGAGCGACGACGAGCTGATCATCACCAAGATGGAGGGCACCGGCGGGGCGGTAGACATCGGCACCATGAAGACTCAGCTGGCCTATGAAATCCACGACCCGGCCGCCTATCTCACCCCCGACAGCACGGCCGACTTCACCCAAGTCTGGGTGGAGGAGATCGGCCCTGACCGGGTGAGGGTCGGCGGCGCGACGGGCCGCCCCCGCCCCGACACGCTCAAGGTACTGGTTGGCGTAGACGAGGGATGGAAGGTGGTCACCGAGATCTCCTACGGCGGCCCGGGCTGTGCGGATCGGGCCCAGTTGGGCGCCGAGGTGGTGGCCAAGCGCCTGGAGCCGTTCCAGTCGGGCATCGACGAGATCCGTTATGACCTCCACGGAGTGAGCGCTCTGTTCGAAGGCCAGCTTCCCGGCGGCGAACCGGCCGAGGTGCGCCTGCGCATCGCCGCCCGCTGCGATGACCGGGAAACCGCCGATGCGGTGGCCTTCGAGGGCCAATTCCTGTGGATGGGACCGGCAGGTGGCGGCGGCGTCAACACCCAGATGGCGCCGGCCATCGGGGTCACCCCGGCGCTGTTGCCCCGCGAGGATGTGAAGCTCATCACCGAGGTCATCGACGCATGAAGCTGCGGGAGTTCGCCTACAGCCGCTCCGGCGACAAGGGCGACATATCAAACCTCTGCGTATTCGTCTACGACGACGACAATTGGGACATTCTGCGACGCGAGCTCACAGTCGAAAAGGTACGGGAGAAGTTCGGCCGCCTGGTCAAGGGCGAGATCACCCGCTACGAACTACCCGGCACCAAGGGCCTGAACTTCGTGATGACCGAGGCCCTGGGCGGAGGAGTGTCCCGCAGCCTGCGCACCGACCCCCACGGCAAGTCGTACCAATCCCTAATCCTCGACATCGACATAGACGCCGACACCGAGATCAAGCCCCACCTCGGCTGACGGACCGCACTTGGGCGCAACTGGCTGGTCAGTTGGTGGCGAGGTGTTCTCGGAGTTCGACTTTGCGGATCTTGCCGGTGACGGTGCGGGGGAAGGTGTCGACGGCGATGAACTCGTCGGGGACTTTGATCTTGGCCAGGCGGTCGCGGCACCAATCGGACAATCCGTCGAGCGATTCCGCCGGTCGCAGCTCGACGAAGGCCACCGGGCGCTCGCCCCATTCGGGGTCGGGGCGACCGACCACCGCCACTTCGGCGACAGCCGGGTGGTCATAGAGCACGGCCTCGATCTCGCTGGGGTAGACGTTGACGCCGCCGCTGATGAGCATGTCCTTAGCCCGGCCCACGATATAGAGGTAGCCGTCGTCATCGAATCGACCCAGGTCCCCGGTTCGTAGCCATCCGTCGACCAGGGCCTCGGCAGTCTGGGCCGGGTCACGCCAGTAGCCGGCCATCACCTTCTCGCTCTTCACCCAGATCTCGCCCACTTCTCCCGGGGGCACGAGGGTGCCATCGTCGTCGTGGAGTTCGATCCGGACGCCGGGCACGACGCGCCCGCACGAGTCCAATAGCTCAGTACGCCCGGCCATGGCCTTGTCGTGGTCTTCGGGCAGCAGCCCGGTGAGGTTGGTGACGCACTCGGAGATGCCATAGCCCTGATACAGCCCGCACCCGAAGCGCTCGTAGGCCTGTCGGATGAGCGGTCCGGCGGTGGGGGCCGCGCCGTAGACGATGAGGCGGAGGCTGAAGAGGTCGGCCTTGTCGAATCCGGGGTGATCGAGGATGCGGCGCAACTGGGCGGGGACCAGGATCGAGATCGTCACTCGGTGCTCGGCAACGGCGGCGAAGAACGACTCCGGCGAGAAAGAGCGCAGCACGACATGGGTCTGGCCGTCGGCCAGCATGGAGCACACCCGAGTGCCGGTGGCCGCGTGGTACAGAGGCGTGGTCGACAGAAACACGTCATCGGGCTGGAACCGCTGGACCAGCGCCATGGTGAGCCCGTTGAACGCCAGCCCCCGCTGGGTGAGGCACACCCCCTTCGGCCGCCCGGTAGTGCCGCTGGTGTAGATGATCAAAGCGATGTCGTCTTCGACAGCGCGATCCAGATCGGTGAACGGCTCTGACGCCAGAAGGTCTTCGTAGGCATCGCCGTCGGCGTCGATCACCGGGCCGGTGTTGCCGACGGACTTCAGCCGCTGGGCGTATTCACTGGTCGCCAATGTGAGGGTGGGTTCGGCATTCAACAGGATGAAGGACAGTTCAGGGTCGGTTAGTTGGGTATTCAGTGGCACGGCCGCCGCGCCCAGATAGGCCACCGCCAAATAGACGTCAAAGAAGACCAACCCGTTGTCGGCCATGAGCCCCACCCGATCGCCTCGGCCCACTCCGGCGGCCTCGAGACCGGTCGCCAGCCGGCGAACCCGGTCGCGCAGGTCGGCGAACGCAACCGAAGGACCTCCGTGGACCGCTACCGCAATCCGCCGGGGATAGAGCGCCGCATCACGCTCCAACAGGTCAATTATCCGCACGGCCGCTCCCCAGTTCAGGCCCAGGCAATCCTGCCGTCCAAGCCCTCCAAGAACACCTCATTCACCCCGGCAACGTACTCCCACGCCGGCGATTAGGCACACCTTCGATTTGAAAGCGAATAGTGATTCCTGCCAGCTGAGTTCTCAGTAGGTTGTTGCGTCATCGAGCCGATTGAGCTTGGGGAGAGAGATGAGGGGAAGGCGTTGTGGATTTAGCAGGCAAGAGGATCATCGTCACCGGCTGTGCGAGTGGGATGGGGGCGGCGACGGTGCGGGCCTATGTGAAGGCGGGGGCCCATGTGGTGGGGATGGATATTGCCGACGAAGCGGGACGGGCGGTCTGTGCTGATGCGGCGGCGGGAGGGCCCGGGGAAATTGCGTATGTCTCAGTTGACGTCGCCGATGGCGTTCGGGTGGAGGCAGCGTTTTCGGAGGCCGACGACCTTCTGGGCGGGTTGGATGCGCTGGCGCACCCGGCTGCCATCCATGCCGCGTCCACGCCAGGAGAGGTCACCGTAGGTGCGTGGGACCGAATATTTGAGGTGAACGTTCGGGGTACCGTGCTGACCAACCAGGCGGCCTACCAGCGGCTCAAGGCTGCCGGGGGCGGGGCCATCATCAATTTCGGGTCAATCTCCGGCCAGCGGGCCGAGCCGCTGGCTGCGGCCTATTCGGCGTCCAAGGGCGCGGTACACGCCTGGACCCGCACGGCGGCGGGCGATTGGGGGGCCGACGGCGTGCGGGTGAACGCCGTTCTTCCCGCCATCAGGACTCCTATGTTCCAGGCATCTTGGGATCAGGCCACCGACGAGGAGCGAACCGAGAAATTCTGGCGGAACATCCACAGCATCGCGTTGGGCCAGGAATACGGCGACCCCGATCGTGACCTCGGGCCGGTGATGGTGTTTTTGGCCTCGGATGCGTCCCGGTTCATCACCGGCCAGCTCATCCCCGTCGACGGCGGACAGGGAAACGTGCGCTAGAACCCATCTTCAAGGCCAAGACTGTGAGTTCGGCCTCGTTTAGGCAATTTCGTAGGCCCCATCATCAGAATGTGCCGGGTCGTTCGTTAGTGTCAGCCGCATGAGCATTCGCGTGGGTATCAACGGGTTCGGCCGCATCGGTCGGAACTTCTTCAGGGCGGCTCGTCAGGCCGGCGCCGACCTGGAATTTGTGGCCGTAAACGACTTGGGCAGCCTGGAAACTATGGCCCATCTGTTGCAGTACGACTCGGTGATGGGCCGGTTCACCGACCCGGTTGCGGTGGTCGACGGCGGGCTCGACATCGGCGGTCGCGTCCTGCAAGTGCTGTCAGAGCGCAACCCGGCCGATCTGCCCTGGAAAGACTTGGGTGTGGACGTGGTGGTGGAGTCCACCGGGTTCTTCACCGCCCGCGACAAGGCGGCTGCCCATCTAGACGCCGGTGCCCCGAGAGTGATCGTGTCGGCCCCGGCATCGGGGGCCGATGCCACCTTCGTGGTGGGGGTGAATGACGGGGATTTCGACCCCGACAACCACCTGGTGGTGTCCAACGCCTCGTGTACTACCAACTGCTTCGTGCCCATGGTGAAGGTGCTCGACGACGCCTTCGGAGTGGAGCGGGGCCTGATGACCACCGTCCACGCCTACACCGGCGACCAAGCGCTGGTGGACGGCCCCCACTCTGATCTGCGCCGAGCCCGGGCCGCCGGAGTGAACATCGTGCCCACCTCCACCGGCGCCGCTCGGGCCACCGGGCTGGTGCTTCAGGCCATGAACGGCCTGCTCGACGGCATATCCCTGAGGGTGCCCATTCCCGACGGCTCCATTACCGACTTCACCGCGGTGGTGCGGGGAGAGCCCTCCGTCGATGAGGTGAACGCCGCCTTTGCTGCCGCGGCAGCCGACGGACCGCTGGCCGGAGTGCTCGAATACAGCGAGGCCCCTCTGGTGTCGACCGACATCGTTGGTTCGCCCGCGTCTTGCACCCTCGATGCTGGCCTCACCATGTCGCTGGGCAACCTGGTCAAGGTGTCGGGCTGGTACGACAACGAGTGGGGCTACTCCAACCGGCTGGTCGACCTGGTGTCCATCGTGGGCGCAGCGGGCCGCTGAGCACCGAGGTGCTGCCCACTCTCGAAACGCTAAGCGATGCCCTGGGCGGGCTGGAAGGCCGGCGAATACTGCTGCGCGCTGACTTCAACGTTCCGCTCGACACCAGCAGCCAGATCGCCGACGACTTCCGCATCAAAGCGGCGCTGCCCACCATCCGGTGGTTGACTCAGCAGGGAGCTGCGGTTGTGGCGTGCAGCCACTTGGGTCGCCCCGACGGCAAGCCCGATCCCCGGTGCTCACTTGCCCCCGTCCAGGCTCGGCTGAGCGAACTTGCCCCCGGCGTGGAACTGCTGGAGAACCTGCGCTTCGACCCGGGGGAGACCGGCAACGACGACTGCCTAGTGCAGCAGTTGGTCGAAGGCTGCGATGGCTATGTGAACGATGCCTTCGGGGCGTCTCACCGAGCCCACGCCTCCATCGTGGGGCCGCCTGGCTATCTGCCCAGCGCAGCGGGTCGCCTGCTAGCCAAGGAGGCCGAAGTGCTGCTCGGGCTACGGGCCAAACCAAAGAGGCCGTTCGTCGCCGTTCTGGGCGGGGCTAAGGTCAGCGACAAGCTGGGGGTGATCGACGCGCTGCTGGAGACCGCCGATGAGGTGGTGATCGGCGGAGGCATGTGCTTCACCTTTCTGGCCGCTATGGGCCACAGCGTGGGCGACTCGCTGCTGCAACCAGACCAGATAGAGGCCTGTGGCCGACTGCTGAGTTCGGGGGCTCCCATCCGTCTTCCCTCCGACATCACCGCGTTGGCGCCGGGGGAGCGGGTGGTACAGGCCGGGGTAGATTTACGGCCTGACTGGAAAGGGCTGGACATCGGCCCGGGCACCGCGGCCGAGTTCAGCGATCTCATCTCTGAAGCCGGCACCGTGCTGTGGAACGGACCCATGGGGCTGTTCGAAGACCCTCGGTTCGCGGCGGGAACCAAGGTGGTGGCTCAAGCTCTTGCCGGGAGCCGGGCATTCACCGTGGTGGGTGGGGGCGACAGCGCCGCTGCCGTCCGCCAGTTCGGGCTGGACCGAGAGATGGATCACGTGTCCACCGGGGGCGGCGCGTCGTTGGAATTGATCGAGCAGGGTGACCTGCCCGGGCTTCGAGCACTGAGAGAATCCGTTGGCTCACATGAGGAGAACCGCAATGGCTGAGCGCAAGCCGCTGATCAGTGGCAACTGGAAGATGCACATGAACCACCTGGAGGCCATACAGCTCATCCAGAAGCTCTCGTATGTGCTCGACCACGCCGATTACGCCGACGCCGACGTGTCCATCCACCCGCCGTTCACCAACCTGCGCTCGGCCCAAACGGTGCTCGACGCCGACAACATCCCGATCGCCCTGGGGGCCCAACACTGCCACTGGGAGGAGCGCGGAGCGTTCACCGGCGAGGTGTCGCCAGCCATGCTGGCCAAGCTGGCGGTGAGCTATGTGTTCGCGGGCCACTCCGAACGCCGCCAGCTATTCGGAGAGACCGACGAAAACGTGAACCTCAGGCTAAAGGCCATTCTGACCGCGGGAATGACCCCCATCATGTGCTGTGGGGAGACCCTGGAAGAGCGGGAAGCCGACCAGACCGAGGCCCGCATCACCGCCCAGGTAGATGCCGGACTGGCCGGGCTGAAGCGCGATCAGGTAAGCGCCATGGTGATCGCCTATGAACCGGTGTGGGCCATCGGCACCGGCCGCACCGCCACTCCCGTCGACGCCCAGGCCGGCTGCGGGCTCATCCGAGAGCGGGTGGCGGCCAACTTCGGTGCAAACGCTGCCACGGGGGTCCGTATCCAGTACGGCGGCTCGGTCAAACCGGTCAACGTCGCCGAGATCATGGCCCAGCCCGACATCGATGGCGCCCTCGTCGGCGGCGCCTCCCTAGAAGTCGACAGCTTTTCCCGCATCGTCCGCTTCCGACTTCAGTAGCAGCAATACAAATGTTGCGCCCCTGAGGGCGGTCGCCAGCTCGAAGGTGGTCAGGTGATCTCGAGGTCGTCCCACTCCACCTCGGTGCACAGCCGGTGGTATTCCGGGCCGTACCAGGGGGCGCTCATTTGGAGCCGGTTGTGGGTCTGGTTGAGGTAGTAGTTCTTGTCCGGAGCCCCCTCCTCGTGCATGAGGAGGAGCTTGGAGGCCTCCTTGTCCAGAGCCTCGTTGTAGCGCTCATAGGCGTCCATGGTCACCTCGACGCTGGTCTTGCCCTCTTCGAGCATCCTTACGATCAGCTGGGCCGCGTACCCCGACCACACTTGGTACCAGATGGGTAGCCCGGTGCCGCCCGACAGGGGCTGGGAGTTCGGGCCGTAGAGCATGAACATGTTCGGATAGTTCGGCACCATCATGCTGAGGTAGGCGCGGGGGCCGTCCTTGGACCAGAAGTCGTGCACGTTGAGCCCATCACGGCCGAAGTAGTCGGCTGGCCACAGGAATTGGACGACATCGAAGCCAATGGCGCTGATGACGGCGTCGACCTCGCGGATGTTGCCGTCTTCGGTCTCGATGCCCTCCGGGGTAAACCGGGAGATCGGGTCGGTAACCAACTCGACGTTGTCGCGGGTGAGCGCCCGATACCATCCGTTGTCCACCACCGGGCGCCGGGAGAAGGGCGCGTAGTCGGGAACCAGCTTTTCGACGAGGTCTGGGCGGTTGTCGGTTTGCTCATGGATGTAGTTGGTGAGGAAGTCGCGCAGCTGGTCATTCACCTCGTTCCAGTGGCCACCGGCCGCCTGCCACTCCTCGTCGGCGTAGAGGTAGTTGTGGGTGGCGAACAGCGCGGCGATGGCCATGTAGCGCCACCAGTTCCAATAACCCGGGAAATTATCGAGTAACCAGCGAATCTCTGGTTCGATGGGCTGGCCGTATTTGGGACGGGGGCTGATCCACTGCTTGGAGCGTTGGAATACGTAGACCTCCTCTGCTTCCTCAGCGACGGGAGAAAGCAGCTGAACACCGGTCGAGCCGTTGCCAATGACGGCGATTCGGCGGCCGCGGTAGTCGAAATCTTCCGGCCACTGCGAAGGATGGATGACCGGTCCGGAAAAGTCCTCGAAACCTTCGAAATTGGGGACTCTCTGGTTGGCGAATGTGCCGACCGCGTTGATCACCACGTTGGCCTCGAGGGTTTCGATTCCATCGGGGGTGTCGGCTTCGAGCAGCCAGACGTCGCGGTCCTCGTCATAGGTAGCCCGCGTCAGGTCGTGGTCGAACCGGGTGTTGTCGTACATCCCGTACTTGCGCGAGATATGCAGCAGGTATTCCCTCACCAATTGGCCCTTGCCGAAATATTCGGGCCACGGGTAATTCTTTTCGAAGGCGAACTCGTAGGTGATCGAGATGGTGTCCACCCGGATGTCGGGGTAGCGGTGCCGGCTCCAGGTGCCGCCGGGCTCGGATCTGCGCTCGAGGATGACGTAGGGGATCCCCAGCAGTTCCATCTGGATGCCCGCAGCGAGGCCGCTAAACCCGCTGCCGATAATCGCCACTTGGAAGCCCTCGGGCAGCTCGGGCTTGCCGTCGGTCCAGTCGACGGTCCAGGGGAAGGGCTTGAAGGCCATCAAATCGCGCCGTGACTCAAACTCGAGATCGGGCATGTCTTCCTTGGTGGCCAGGTTCATCAGCTGGCGAAGACGGGCCACCGGCGGCTCTTCGGGCATTCCCGGCCCGGCATTCTCCTCCAGCCAGGCCACGGTCTTGGTGACCAGCAACTCACGCTCGTCGTCGTCGAGCTCCAGGGCTCGGGGCAGCGCTTCGATCTCGGGATCGTTGGTGTGGTGGAACAGCGCCACCCGCACCGCGTCCAAATCGGCCAGCTCCACTGCTCGTCTGATGAACTCGGAATCCATACCCGGAAGTTTGGCAGAGCCAAGTTGGATTTCTTTAGTCCTCAGAGGGGCGTTTAGCCCAAAGCCTCCGAGAACAGGGTGGTGTACACCTCGCGGGTCTGCTCCGCGGTCAGGCCAGCACCTAGGTACTGGTCGTTGATGTGCAGTTCCCAGTGCAGATGGGGTTCGACGTAGAAGTCACCATTGGCCGCGGCGTGGGTTCCCCGGTTTCCGATTTCTCCCACTCGCTGTCCCGCTCTGATCGTTTGGCCGACCCGGATGTCGGGGTCTACTTCGTGAAGGTGGGCGTAGAGCGTGACCACATGGCCGACAAACTGCACTACACCGTGGTCGATCACCACATAGTTGCCGTAGAGCGACAAGAGCGTGAAGGGTGGCGTTGCCTCAAGGTCGCCAGCCACCTCCAGCAGCTCATCGCGATCGTCGGGATCGGGGTCTAGGTAGTCGCCGACGGCCAGTACCACTCGACCGTCGAGCGCGGCTACCGCATGACGGCCCGGCGAGAAGCACAGGAAGTCCACGCCTTGGTGGATGCCGAAGCGATAGGCCCGGGGGGCGTTGGGAAGCAGGTCGGGACGGGGGAGCGGGGACATACAGTCGCTGGGATACACGGTCTGAGGGGCCAGGCCGGCAGCTATGGCCAACGCCGTTTCGTAAGACAGCGGCTCTCTGTCTAAAACGACGACAACCGGTTCAAGAGGCTCGTTGGGTACCGTGGCCGTTGCCTCATCGCCGGCTCCTGGCGTGGTTGATGACTGATTCCCATCGGACTCCGAGGAGGTCGAATCTGTCGGGAGCTGCTCGTTTGCGCTCTCCGTTGAATCAGATGCGGCTCCCGAGTCGATGCTGGATTGAAGGGCAGTGGCTATCGGCTCGGCGGCGCCGGCAGAAGATCGGCTGGCACTGTCGCCGTCGGAGCCGTCTGAGATCCACACCTGGGTGACTAAGACACCCAGAACAAACCCAACTGCGATGAGTGCGAGCACCGCGAGTCCGCGGGGAGAGAATATGTACCTCCTGACTGCGCCGACCTGCTTCCAGCAACGGCGAAAAACGCCCATCATTATCGGGTCAGGGTAACGAGTTGAGAGCCCCGAAATGTGGACCGCCCGGCAATGGGTGCTGGGTGGGTCAGCAGAGGAGTGCAGCGGGTAGAATTCACCGCTGTGACCATCGTGCTTGTGGTGATCGACGTGATTTCCGCGTTGGGGCTGTTGTTCTTGGTGCTGCTGCACAGCGGCCGGGGCGGCGGGCTCTCCGACATGTTCGGCGGTGGATTCGGCACCCAGGCCGCCGGGTCGACGGTCATCGAGAAGAACCTCGACCGGCTCACCATTGTGGCTGCTTTGATTTTTGCATTCTCCACGCTGGCGCTGGCCTTGCTGCTGGATTCCAGCTAGTAGCGGGCCAATAGCTGTCGCTTGGATTTCGCACTCAGCCCCGGACTGCTTGAACTGCGCGACCGAGCGCGGGCGGTTGCCGCTGAGGGAGTGGCACGCTTCGGGCGCCACAACGACTCGTGGATAAACGGCTACTCCAAGGAGTTCGCCCGGGTAATGGCTGATGAGGGCTGGATCGGCATGGGATGGCCCACCGAATACGGGGGACAGGCCCGCCCGCCCATCGAGCGGCTGATCGTGGCCGAGGAGATGATCAGCGCCGGGGCGCCAGTGGCGGCCATGTGGTTCGCCGACCGCCAGATGGGACCAACGCTGATCGCCTACGGCACTGAGCAGCAGAAGGCGGAGTTCTTGCCCCGGATGCTGTCGGGGGAGAGCACTTGGTGCATCGGGATGAGCGAACCCGACGCCGGCTCAGATCTGGCCTCCATCTCCACCCGGGCGGTGCGGGACGGCTCCGATTTCTTGATCGACGGCCAAAAGATCTGGACCAGCTTCGGACACGTGGCCGACTACTGCTACCTGATCTGCCGCACCGACGACGAGGGCCCGCCCCATCGCGGGGTGAGCGAGATCATCGTGCCCATGGACACCCCGGGCATCGAGGTGCGCCCGATCACCGACATGATCGCCAATCGGCACTTCTGCGAGATCTACTTCACCGGCGTGCGGGTGCCAGCCGAGAACCTGGTGGGCACCGAGGGGGACGCCTTCAAACAGACCATGGCGCAGCTGGCTCACGAGCGGGGGGGTATCGACCGCCTGGTGTCCAATCGGGCGCTGTTCTTGCATGCCCGTTTGCTATCCGACCGAACTGATCCTCGGGCCCGCCAGGAGATAGCCCAGCTGGAGAGCGAGTACCGGGTGGGCCGCCTGCTTGTATATCGGGAAGCTCTCGGCCAGGCCCCAGCCGGCTTCAGCGCGGCCACCAAGGCGTTCTGCACCGAACACGAGCAGCGGGTAGCCCGGTTTGCCGCTGCTTCTCTCGGCCCGGCGGCCCTGCTCGACGATCAGTGGACAAAGGGCATCTGCTACGCCTCCTCGTACACCATCGCTGGCGGCACCTCCAACGTCATGCGCAACATCCTGGGCGAACGGGTGTTGGGCTTGCCGCGCGAGCCCCGCTGAGTTAGCAAGCACCGGGTGTGCTCCGAGATCAGCTCTTCGCAGCCCTCTTGCGGCGAGGCTGGGGGCCGCGGTCGTGGGTTTGGTCATCCACGCCCTGCTCGCGCAAAACCATCTTGCGGACCTTTTCCGACGGTGTCTTAGGCAGTTCGTCGATCACGCGGAGATAGCGGGGCACAGCAAAGGCCGGCAGCTGTTTATCGGCGTAAGCCCAGATCTCCTGTGTGCTGATCTCGGCGCCCGGCTCGGGCACCATAAACACCATCACCTCATCCTCGCCGGCTTCCTGGTCGGCGGGGACGCCGATGGCGGCGACTTCGGCAAGGGCCGGATGGGAGACCAGACCCTGTTCGACCTCGTACGACGAGATGTTCTCGCCCCGCCGCCGGATGGCGTCCTTCAGGCGATCCACGAAGTAGTACCAGCCGTCATCGTCGCGGCGGAGCCCGTCGCCGGTATGGAACCACAGGTTTTTGAAAGCTTCGGTCGTCTTGTCGGGCATTCCGAAATACCCTTGGCAGGTGGTCCACGGGTACCGGCCCCTGACTATTAGCTCGCCCACCTCGCCAACCGGCACCTCCTCGTCGGTATCGGAGTGCACCAGGCGAATGTCGAACCAGTCGGCGTTGAGGAGCCCGGCGGCACCTGGGGGACGGTCTCCTCCATAGGGAGTGAGGATCGGCATGCAGGTCTCGGTGAGGCCAAACACCTCGACGAAGGCCTCCACGCCGAAGCGATCTTTGAACTGGTCGAGGATGGAGCTGGCCGTCGGTGCCGCAAAGATGCAGCGCAAGTCGTTGGTGGAATCGTCGGGCCGGGGTTCCTGTTGCCAGACAAAGTCCATCATCACGCCGACAAAGTTGGTGACCGTCGCTCGGGCTGCTCGGATCTGGTCGATCCATTCTGATGCGCTGAAGCGCTCGTGCAACACGTAGCGGGCGCCGGCGATCAGCGCCGGGTAGGCCGCCAGAAACTGCGAGTTGCCGTGGAACAGCGGGCCCACCGACAAGTAGGTGTCGGCTTCGGTCAGCCGGGTCAACGACACGCACTGGTCAGCGAACAGGTGCATGTGGGCGTGCGGCATCATCACGCCCTTCGACAGCCCGGTCGTGCCCGACGTGAAGAAGATCGAGCCGAGCTCGCGAGCCTCCACATCGGGCAACTCGGCTTTTGCCGCGTTGATAAGCGAGGTCCAGGGGCTGGCTTGGTAGCCGGCGGCCGCCAGTTGGGAGATCCCGGCCGCAACCTCAACATCTTCTCCGACCACGAAGTAGTGCCGGATGGACGTAACCGCGTCTCCGACATCGACGATGCGCTCCACGAACTCGGGCGCGATGACGGCCAGCACCGGCTCTGTAGTCCGGATCTGGTGGGCCAGAAACGATCCTCGATAGGCCGTGTTGATCGGCACTTCCACCAGGCCGGCCACCGATGAACCCAGCCACCCGAGGATGTAGGCGGAGGAATTCGGGATCATGATCAGAACCCGGTCGCCCAGTTGGGCCCCAGCAGCCAGCATTCCCGAACCGACGCGCTCGGCTAGATCGAGAGTCTCGGCAAACGTGTACGACTCGCCAGACCACGGCACGTCGAGATACGTGCGGTGGGGATGCCGAGCCGCTCGATCCCGGAGCACCCGAGGCGAACTCCACCTCGTTCGATCCGCGTAAGTAGGCGAGTACTCGTCGTAATACTGAGTCATAAGGCGTGACCCGGCAATGTGGTTACGCTGTGGAGGTCACAGCGTCGGTTTGTCAGACGACGCGCACGTTCTGTGCTTCCTCGCCCTTGCGGCCTGGGGCGACATCGAACTCGACCAGTTGGCCTTCGTTGAGAGATTTGTGGCCCTCGCCGGCGATGTTCGAGTAGTGGACGAAGACGTCGTCGCCGCCGTCTCGCGAGATGAAGCCGTAGCCCTTCTCGTTGTTAAAAAACTTGACAGTTCCTTGCATGACCCTTTGCTCTCGTTCGAGTAGGTCCCGTGACCCACCCGCCTAAGACTGTACGGCGGCAATGGGTCGTAACTCCTAAGCCAAGCCAACTTTGCGCGAATTCGTTGTTTAGTCCAAAAGGTGTTGATGCAGCTCTCCCATGAGTCCTTCTTCCGGTCCACGGGTACCCTGACTCCATGTTCAAGCAGTTGAGACGGCCACGCGTCCTGTGGGTGGTTGTGGCCGCCGTAGTTGTTGTGGCAGTCCTGGCCGTTGTCCTTATCTGGTGGTTGACCAGGGACGACGCACCACCCTCGGTCGACCTTCAGGCCGCGGTCTCGACATTGGACGATGATGGCGGCGCGGCAACGTCAGAACCCGCTTCGACACCAACGTCGGCTCCCACGGCTGCGCCTGCCACTACACCTACCATTGGCGAACCCACCCCAGCAGCGCCAAGCACCACCGCTGCGCCAACTGCCATACCGATCGCTGTCGAACCCGAGGCGGTCTCAGCCCCAGAGGGGGTGAGTGGCCTCTGGACGGTGGATACTTCTATCGGCGAGTTCAGCTATGAAGACTCCACCGGCACTTTCGTTGGCTTCCGGGTTGACGAGGAGCTGGCCAGCATCGGCTCCACCACCGCAGTGGGCCGCACCCCAGTGGTAACCGGGTCGATCACCATTGACGGTGAGACTGTGACCGCCGTCACGGTGGAGGCCGACATGAGCGCCATCACCACTAACGACTCACGCCGAGACCGCCCCGTGCAATCGGCGCTCAACACCGCTGGGTTCCCAACCGCGGTGTTCACTCTCACTGAGCCCATCGACCTTGGCCCCGACCCAGACTCCGGCAATCCCATTTCCACCACCGCAGTCGGCGAGCTCACTGTCAAAGGCATCACCCAGCCCGTGCAGATTGCCCTGGAGGCCCAGCTGGTTGACGATACTGTCGTCGTAGTCGGCTCCACCGAGATTGTCTTCGCCGACTACGACGTATCGGTCCCCCGAGTCCCCATCGTGTTGTCAGCCGAAGACCACGGCATCGTCGAACTCCAGCTCTTTTTCGCCCGGAGCCCATGATGGTTTTGGGATCACCTATCTCGTAGTGAAGCAGGGTATTGGCGCGATAGTGTGCCCTCTGCGCCGGTTTCAAGGCGCCCACGTCGGAGTGGCGGAATAGGCAGACGCGCTAGCTTGAGGGGCTAGTGCCCTTTACGGGCGTGGGGGTTCAAGTCCCCCCTCCGACACACTCGTTAGTACACGCGTCGGGCCATGCAGTCTCCTCAAGGGCCGCACACGTCTCTTCGATGTGATCGTCACCGAAGAGCTGGGCGACCCACCTGTCGATCGCCGGGGTGAGCGCGTCCTCCCTCATGTAAATGGTGCCGGGGTGCTCGCCCTTGCCGACGGCGCACTCCTTGGGGAACTTGCAGCGGTAGTACGCTCGTCCGTGGTTCCACGAGTCCTGCATCCGTCGTCCGCAGCGGGCCCAGTGGACATGGCCGAGCGAAACATCCTCGACGTCGATGAGCTCTTCGTGGCGTTCCTGGCCGTTCCAGACCTGGTAGTCGGTGTAATGAGGGTTCTGGAGGATCGCCCGCACGGCGATCTTGCTCCAGACCCCTCTGCTGCTGGCTCGATGGCGATTGCGGGCACGGTCGTGCCCGGACGGGGAGAGGATGCAGTCGCTCGTGAGTCCTTCGGCGATGGCGTAGAGGCCGGTTCCGCCAACGAACTCGTCGAAGATCCGAGCGATTACAGGAGCGGTCACGGGGTCAGGCTCGAGCACATGCAAGCGCTGGCCGATCGCCGCCTTGGACGGGACCGCTGGGCTCGAGGCACAGCAGGCGCTGACAGCGTTCGTTGGGTTCTGGAAGCTCGACGCCCCGCACCCGGTCGGACATCTTTTCCAAAGCCCAGACCCTCACCACCGCCTGGGACGACCCCTACATCACCGCGGCTTCAGCGGTCTCGGTCAACACCGACTCCGGCGAGATCACCCGACCGGCGATGACCCTCCAGCGGTTGTTCGGAGGCAACCACACGATCTATGTGATCCAGCCCCTCGGCACCGCATCTCGGTTCGCTGTCTTGTTCGGTGGCCTCCTCGATGACCGACAGGGTGACCTGGTGGTTCGGCTGGTGGCGGCAGAGGCGGTCGAAGAGCCGTAGGAGGCAGATGGCGGAGGGTCCGAGGTGGCTCAGCCAGAAGGTCTCGACGTAGGCAGACGAGATCGGGAAGCCATGCCGGACCCGAAGAGGATCCTCGAGGACGGTGACGGTGAGCTCAGTGCTAGTCGGTGGGTCACCATGAGGGCGTGCGAGATCGGTTGTTGGCATTGCGTGCTCCCTTCGTGGGCTCGGGGCCGCTCACGAACCGAGCCGAGGGGGACGCCAGCGATGTCAGCTGCGCGGATGGCGGGTGGAGTGGTGGCACAGTACCGATTTCGCTGAGTTCACGGCCGATGTCACGGGGTCCGCCTACGATGAACTGGATGTTGACCTGCGGTGCAGTGCCGGGAGGAGCCCGATGATCGAAGCGTTGAGGCCGGCGGACCGATGACGCTTGAGGTCCGATGGACGCGCTGAGCAATCCGATCCTGAATTCGCCCTACGAGGCTCCAGAAGCACACTTCGTGCTGGGACCGAAGGGGCCAACGGGAGAAGTCAAACCAGGGAGACGTCCGAGCGAGTCCTTTATCCCGGTACCGGCATCGCGCAAGAAGCGCGGTCGACGAAGGATCGATCCAGCCGAGCAAGCTGAGCAGGAGTCGTTGGAGCTCTTCGACACGACTGGAGAGCGCCGGGAGCAGAACAGCCTCATCAACGACATCAGGCAGCGGGTGGAGCTCTGGCGGGCCCGTGGGTATGTCGGTGTAACTCCTATCAGTCGGAAGCTGATGGAGCATTGGGCTGACGAGACGCGAGAGGAACGTGTCCTCTTTTGTCAGCGAGAAGCTGCTGAGACAGCGATCTACTTAGCCGAGGTCGCTGGGCGTCACGGGGAGCCGGACTTCCGGGCGCGGATCGAACCCGATAACGACGAGCACAACAACGGTCTGCCGCGTGTCGCCCTGAAGATGGCTACCGGCACCGGGAAGACAATTGTCATGTGCATGCTCATCGCGTGGCAGACCTGCAACAAGGCCTACAGCCCGCGCGATCGCCGGTTCACGAGTCGGTTCCTCGTGGTGGCACCCGGAATCACGATCCGGGACCGGCTTCGAGTTCTCTTCCCCCACGACGAAGCCAACTACTACGACCTACGGGGGCTTGTTCCACATGACCTGCGGTCGCTGCTGGACGATGTCGCGATCGTGATCACGAATTACCACACGTTCCTGCCGAAGACAGCGAAGGAGATGCAGGGCGTTGCCAAGAACACGCGCCTCCTGCTGACTTCTGGCAAGGACTCTGATCCGTTTCTCGAGACCGATGAGGACGTTGTCGACCGGGTGATGCGCGACCTGTCGAGTCGCGGCAAGGGCGAGATCGTCGTGCTGAATGATGAGGCGCATCATTGCTACCAAGACAAACCGCTCGACTCCGACAGGCCCGACAAGGAGGCGAGGGAGCGCAACGAGGGGGCCCGTGTTTGGTTTCGAGGTCTTGAAGCAGTGACCAGGCGCGTGGGTGTGAAGACGATCTACGACCTCTCGGCTACGCCTTACTACCTCGGCGGCTCGGGCTACCAGGACGGCTACATCTTCCCCTGGGTCGTCAGCGACTTCTCACTCATGGATGCCATCGAGTCCGGCATCGTCAAGGTGCCGAGGGTGCCGGTCGACGACGATGTCGCAAGCACGGAGCAACCCACCTATCTCTGGCTGTGGGATCACGTTGGCGACCAGCTACCGAAGCGAGCGAATCGGCGAGCGGAGTCGGACTTGAGCTGGGTGCCGCCGAAGGAACTGCAGGGAGCGCTCGAGTCTCTCTATCGAAGCTACGAGAAGCGGTTTCAGGCATGGGAGCGGGATCTCCAGCCTCACGGCGAACCTCCACCGGTGATGATCGTGGTCTGCCCGAACACCATCGTCTCGAAGCTCGTGTTCGACTGGATTGCAGGCCAGGAGGTCGAGTTAACAGAGGGCAACGTCGTCCTCCGCAAGGGCAACCTCGATCTGCTGTCAAACGTCTCGGACGACACTTGGCTGGCGCGTCCACCCACGATCATCGTCGACTCAGCGCAGCTGGAGTCCGGCGAGGCGCTCAAGAAGGACTTCAAGGACGCAGCATCCCGAGAGATCGACATCTTCAAACACGAGTACCGCCAGCGGAACCCGGGAGCCGACGTCGAGAAGCTCACTGACGAGGACATCCTCCGCGAGGTGATGAACACCGTCGGCAAGAAGGGCAAGCTTGGGGAAACCGTACGATGCGTCGTGAGTGTGTCGATGCTCACCGAAGGGTGGGATGCGAACACCGTCACCCACGTACTCGGGATCCGGCGATTCGGCAGCCAGCTTCTGTGTGAGCAGGTCGTCGGTCGGGGCCTGCGCCGACGTAGTTACGAGGCGAACGCTGAGGGCAAGTTCGAACCGGAGTATGCCGAGGTATATGGCGTTCCGTTTGCCTTCATACCTACTGACCACGCGATTGCCGCGCCGAAGCCAGCTTCACCCGCCATCGAGGTGCGGGCCCTACCCGATCGATACGACCTCCGTATCTGCTTTCCCAAGCTCGATGGCTATCGAGTCGAGGTCCCGGAGGAACCCATTGAGTTCGACCACGAGCACACCAAGCCCCTCCACATAGACCGGGATCTCGTCGCGCTCTGGGTGGAGGTTGGCGGGGTCATCGGGGCAACGGACGAGATCGACATGCCACACGTGCGGGAGGCTCGGACCCAGCGGATCATCTACGAGGTCGCTGCGGACCTTCTCCGACGGTTTTTCCCGGGTCACGACGGAGCGCTCAAGCCATGGTTCTTCCCTGCGCTCCTCGATGTGACCCGGCGATGGTTCGAGACCAAGGTGACGTTCGCACCCGACACGCCGCCCGGCGTTCTCCTCCTTGCCCAACCCAAGGCTGCCGCAGCCGAGGCGGTGTACGACGCCGTCGTTCGCTACCCGGACGCACGGAGAGAGATCCTCCTTCCGCTGTTCCGCCGCTTCGACAGCTCTGGATCCACCGATGATGTCTCCTTCCTTACCCGCAAGGTCGTCGTGGAAACCGAGAGGTCACCGGTCAATTACGTAGTGCTCGACGGGGTCAAGGGCAACACCTGGGAGGAAACCGTCGCCGGCATCCTCGAGGACGACACAGCCCGGGTGGTGTCGTACGTCAAGAACGACCACCTCGACTTCGACATCCCCTATGTCCACGAAGGCCGAAGCCATCGCTACGTACCCGACTTCCTCGTGCGCCTGGTGCAGCCAGAGGACGACCCGCTTCCCCGAACGCTCATCATCGAGGTATCCGGAGGGCAGAAGAGCCCTGGGCCGACCGCAGCCAAAGCCTCGACTGCCCGAGACCAGTGGTGTACCGCAGTGAACAACGAAGGCGGTTTTGGGCGCTGGGGCTACATCGAAGTCGATTCGATGTTGAACGCGAGCGAGCGGATCGGCGCGGCTGTCGACGCGCTGTACGAGGACGCGCCAATCATCGGCGAGCCAGTCAGGTAGAGGAGAACGTAGGTGGCACGAAAGAGATCCCAGCAAGGCCCGACGCCGGTTGACGCAATTACACATCTGGAGACGAGAGCCAACATCCCGACGGCCGACGCACACGACCTCGTAGCGCCGGATATCCAGGAGACAGTCGAGGTCACCTACCCGCGCGAGATCCGCTCACCGATGCTGGTCTGGCAGGGTAAGGAAGAGCTTGACGAGCAGGACCTTCAGGTCGACGCTCCGCCGATCTACATCCAGGAGAAGATCGACCCACGTGTGTTGGTCGAGAACCTACGGAAGACAGCCGAGGCGGGAGAGACGGAGCCCGAACTGACGCTCTTCGAGGCATTCGACGGGTTGAGCGAGCTCGATCTGGTCGAGTTCTACAAGCACTCCGCGAACTGGTCCAACCGCATGATCTTGGGGGACAGCCTGCAAGTCATGGCGAGCCTCGCGGAGCGTGAGCGGTTGCGGGGCAAGGTCCAGATGATCTACATGGACCCTCCCTACGGGATCAAGTTCGGATCGAACTGGCAGGTTTCGGCCCGGAGCCGCGACGTAAAGGACGGCAAGCTAGACGCTATTGCACGCGAGGCCGAGCAAGTGAAGGCATTTCGTGATACATGGGAGCTGGGAACGCATAGCTATCTCTCGTACCTCCGCGACCGGGTCCAGGTCGGGCGTGACCTACTTGCGAGCAGCGGGTCGATCTTCGTCCAGATCGGCGACGAGAACGTTCATCGAGTCCGAGCGATCCTCGATGAGGTGTTCGGAGACGAGAACTTCGTCGCGCAAATCAACTATCGCACGATGATGCCACTCGAGTCTGGCAACATCGAGTCCGTCTACGACTACCTGGTGTGGTACGCCCGCGATCTCCCCGAACTCAAGTACCGAAACCTGTGGCGCCCGAAGCGAGTTGGTGGGGACTCGGAGTTTGTATTCGCGGATGCTCCGGAGGAAGACGCTGGCTATCGCAGGTTGACGAAGGAGGAGATACGAGACATCGATATAACGCTCGAGCGCGAGAGAGTCTTCAAGCGATCTGACCTCGCATCGTCGGGCTACACGCCCTCATGTACCTACGATATCGAGTTCGGTGGTCAGACGTTTCCCCCAGTGTCTGGCAAGAGCTGGAGAACGACCGCGGAGGGTGTCGATCGTCTGAAGGACGCAGATCGCCTCTTCACACTCGGGAAGAAGCTCTACTTCAAGATGTATCACGGTGACTTTGGGATGCGGTCCCTCGAGAATTCCTGGCCAGACACAATTGAGTTTGAGAAGAAGTCCTACGTGGTGCAGACGACACGGACGGTTGTGGAGCGTTGTCTACTTATGACGACCGATCCCGGCGATCTGATTCTTGACCCGACCTGCGGTTCCGGAACAACGGCTTTCGTCGCAGAGCAATTCGGTCGGAGATGGGTCACGATAGATTCGTCGCGAGTAGCTCTTGCGCTGGCTCGTCAACGGATGATGGGTGCTCGGTTTCCGTACTATCTTCTCGCAGACTCCCCTGAAGGCCGGTCCCAGGAGTCTGGGCTGTCTGCCAGACCACTGCCGCCAGCGGAGACACACGGGGACATACGCCAGGGCTTCGTTTTGAAGCGAGTTCCCCGAATCACCCTGAAGTCGATTGCCAACAACCCTGACATCGCAGGAGGAATGAACCGGGAAGAGATCGATCGAGCTATCGCGAAGCACTCAGACCAGGTGATGCTCTTCGATCAACCGTACGAGGATGCGAGCAAGACGCGCGTGACGGGCCCGTTCACCGTGGAGAGCTTGTCTCCCCACAGAAACCTTCCTTCGCCTGTCGAAGCGAAGCCGGCAGGTGGCAGCCTGCCCGACGGCGATAGCGGAACCTTCGAACAGACTATTCTCGAGAATCTCCGGGCTGCCGGGGTTCAGAACGGGCGCAAGGCCGAGCGGCTTGAGTTTGACCTTGTCGAGGCTTACGCGGGCACCCATGTGCAGGCGGTTGGCATCCGGGAGGAGGCACCCGAAGGTGCGCCAAGGCGCGTCGGGGTGTCGATTGGGCCCCAGTACGGCACGGTCGCTCCATCCTTCGTGAAGGCGGCAGCGCGAGAGGCCAGCAAGGACAGCGACCTCGATCTGCTGTGCATCCTCGCCTTCGCGTTCGATCCACAGGTACTGAACACCGACGAGGACTATGTCGCCACCGACGAGAGCTTCGACGTGGCTGGTTCGAGGTCCCTAGGACGGATCCCGGTACTCCTCGTTCGGATGAATGCGGATCTGCTCATGGGGGAGGAGTTGAAGAAGACCGGCACAGGGAACCTGTTCACTGTCTTTGGCGAGCCGGACATCGTGATCACGGAGGATGGTGATGACCTCGTCGTCGAACTGCTCGGGATCGACGTCTATGACCCGACGACTGGCGATGTGCGGTCGGACCAGACGGACAAGGTCGCCCTCTGGATGATCGACACCGACTACGACGAGGAGAGCTTCTTCGTTCGACACTGCTACTTCACAGGCGGCCAGGATCCGTACAAGCGGCTCAAGCGTGCACTCAACGCCGACATCGAGGCTGAGGCGTGGGCGACGCTGTACCAGACAGTGAGCCGGCCGTTCCCCAAGCCATCGACGGGGATGATTGCGGTGAAGGTGATCAACGACTACGGCGATGAGGTCGTCAAGGTCTACGACATCACATGACTTCGATCGACTGGGAGGCTGTTTGAGGGCCCTTCCCGGTCCGTCGGATGAGTGCTCGTTCAACAGCGGCACTTCTCGACACCCCAGGTTGTGTGAGACGCAATGTGCTGGACAGCGCAAATGTCGACACCGCTCGGCTTGCAGCGGCCCTGGGCGGCGAGCCTCAGTTCGGGCAGTCACCGTTTGCGCTGGGCCGGGGGAATCGGTTCGAAGCACGGGTGAAGGAGAACGACTACGCCGAGCTCGTGGAGGTTCTACGGGGGGTCGGCTTCCACCTCCCAGCCACGCTTGTCTCAATCAACATCACGGCACGGACTGGGTCGTCACGCGGTCATGGCGCGAGATCGACACCCAGTCACGAGCGCGGGTTGCCGCCACGTAGAAGAGGCGGCGCTCGTCGGCGTCGGAGCCTTCGTAGCGAGCAGCGTTGAACAGACTGCGAGGGACTAGCCAGTCCTGCTGCTGCCCGGTGCGGGACGATGGGAACCGCTTCGACTTGACCGAGGGGACGAACACCGCTGGCCATTCGAGGCCCTTCGCCCGATGGAAGGTGGTGATGTCAACAGCGTCGAGGGCGACGTCAGGTTCGTCGTCGAATCCCTCGTACTCGCCTTGTGTGAAGTTGACGACGTGAATGGCGAGGTTCTTGTAGTACCAGTCGCCTCCCCACTCGCCGCGGACCTGTTCGCCGGGTGCCTCGTCGTCCTAACGGGCTCGCCTTCGGACCGTCTCGTAGTCAGCGAGGAGTGACGTGAACCGCGCGAATGTGCCAAGGGCGTTCAACCGGATCGGGTCTTCGAAGTCCCAGTCCTGAACCTCCAGCACGTCGAGCAGCTCGTAGAAGTCGCCCACGAGGGTCGCGGCGGTGTTCCGGCTCCGTGAGTGCGTCTGCCACGCTCGGAGAAGCCGCTTCACTCGGTCCTGGTGCGCCGCGTCGTGGAGCCTGAAGACTCTCATGTATTCGCTCAGGAGCGGCGTCAGCTCGATCTTTGTTCCGCGCTGTTAAGGCTCTCGCCATTCGATCCCGCTCAGCCAGCAGTAGGTCTTGCAGAGGTCGATCGCCTCCGGCTGATCGAAAAGGTCGGTACTCCCTCCTATCTGGACGGGTACGTCGAACGAGTTGAATTGCTCAAGCAGGCGTCCGTAGGACGCACGTGAGCGAACGAGGATCCCGATGTAGCGGAAGGGAACCCCGTCGTCGTGGAGATCTAGGACGAGGTCCATCACCCATCCTGCTTCGGCTTGTTTGTCGTCGGCCCACACGACGACGCGGGGTGCCGTACCGTCGCGAGGTCGGGTGGGCTCCATTGCCTTGTCGAGGCGGTCTGGGATCGACTTCGCGAACGAGTCGGCGGTTTTGACGATCTCGGGTCGGCTACGTCGGTTGGTCGTGATTGAGAATGTCGCAACCGGCGCGTACCGATCGGTGAACGTCACGATGTTGGTGATGTCCGACCCGCGCCACTGGTAGATCACCTGGTCGTCGCCGATTACGCAGAGCTCGGTGTCGGGACCAGTCAGGAGGCGAAAGAGTTGCTCCTGGGCGGGATTGATGTCCTGGTACTCGGCAACGATGAGGTACCGCAGCGACTCGTGGACTCGGGCGGCGAGATCTGGATCGCCGAGGGTGGTGACAGCAGCTCGCACCTGTTGTCCGTAGGTGAGCAGGCGGCACCGCTGGAGGGTGGAGTGGTAGGCGTCTAGAACCGCTCCGAAGTCGTCGGGAAGCACGTCTCGATCCAACAGCTCGTTATCGACCACTTCGACGCTCCGCAAGAACAAGCGGATCGACGCAAAAAGCCGCGAGTTGCGGTCGAACTGCCTGACATCGAGCCTTCGAGCTTCACGGCTGATTAAGGCCGCCGGCTGGTTCTCCTCGAGGACGTCGTACGTCTCATACCGAGGCACGTACTGCTGGAGCGGCGGAATCAGTAGGCGTGGATCGTGCCGACGAAGAGTCCGTTTACCCGATCGAGCGCTTCGCTCCCGAGCAGCGCTTCGACCCTGGCTTCGATCCATTCCTTCAACTCCCGCGCGGCCCGTTCGGCAAAGGTGAACGCCACAATGCCTTCGGCCGGCACGCCGTCGGCGAGGAGCTCGGCCACCCGTTGGGACACGACCTAGGTCTTGCCTGCACCCGCCGAGGCGATGATCTGCATGTGCGATCCGCGGTGTTTGACGGCTCGTGCCGCATCACCTTCGAGTCCGTTGCCTCCGGCGTGATGTCACGAAGAGCCGGGCCCGTACCGCCAGTAGTGAGGATCAGGCGCAGGCGGCGCAGGTGCCCAATACGTCGAGGCGATGTGTGGTTGGCACGAAGCCGGTGTCCTCGAGCACCTTGGCGATCGCGGTATCGAGCGAGCGCTCCGAGCGAGCCGGTACGACGAAGTCGTCGACTGCGCCGCACTCGGTGCATACGACATGGTGGTGATGCCCGATGATCTCCTCGGACAGCTCGTAGCGGGTGAGATCGTCGGTGCCCACCACCCGTTGCACGATGCCGACCGACTCGAGGTTGACCATGTTGCGGTACAGCGAGCTCTGCGTGAGCCGGGGTCCCCCCTCGAGCAGTTCGGCGATCGTTGCCGGACGCCCGGCTGCCGCAAGCAGCTCGACCAGATGGCGGCGACCCTTGGTGTACAGCTGACCCGATTCCCGCATCCGACCCGAGATCAAGTCGTGGACCTCTGCGACGTCGATCCCCATGAGCCGGGACCCTATCGGCCAGCACCAACACGGCCGGGGAGACCCTGCGGCCGGAGCTCGCGATATGCAGCCAAGAAGGGGCGACAGCGACACATCAAGGCTCAGCTTCCGGTGCGCCAGGTTGTGAGGTGCCCCGAAGCGTCGATGGCGGCCAGGGACCGGCCGTCGGGGCGCCAGGCCACGGCCTCGATGCGGCCGTCGCAGACGTCGAAGCCGACGGCGTCGCCGTTGCCGTCGGGCCCAAGACGCCACACCAGTACCCCGCCGTCGCGCCCGCCCGAGGCGAGGGTCGTCGACCGCGGCGCGAACGCGAGGCTCGTGACGGTGTCGGCGTGGGCGTCGAGCACACCGGGCGTGGTGCCCTCGGGGCCGCCGTCGCCGAACACCCACACGGTCACGGCTTCGCCGCCGCCGGTGGCGAGCAGTCGGCTCGCGTCGTCGAACGCTAGGGCGTTGGGTTTGGCCGGGTAGCCGTACATGGCGGCGTCGGTGCCGGTCGCGGTGCGCCAGAAGTGCACCGTGTTGTCCTGGCTGCCGCAAGCGACGACCTCGCCGTCGGGGCTCAGTACCAGCGACACCAGCGAGCCCGGCCATTCGAAACGCGTCTTCGGCTCGGGTTCGTCGCCGAAGACGCAGACTGCACCAAACGATGCGGTGACCAACTCGCCTCCCGGCGTCCACGCGACGGCGGCCACCGTGCTCGGATGCTCGAACGAGTTCCAAGCGTCCCCGCCGTCGGCGGACCAGCGATGCACGTACCGACCGGCGGCGGTCGCGATACGCGATCCGTCGGGCGACACCGAGATCGTGTCGAGCCAGGCAGCTCCCAGCTCGTGACGCCACCGAAGCGCACCCGTGGTGGCATCACGTGAGGCCACCACGCCGTCGGCCCCGGCGCTCACGACGAACGACGGGCCGCCCACCGCGAGGTGCACCGGTCCGGGCTCGTGCGCGTCGGCGACACTCCAGACGATGTCGCTGCGCGCCGCGTCGACGGCGGTCAGCGCGCCCGATGAGTCGACCGTCATAACGAGCCTGCCCCCGCACGCCCAGGCGAGCGCCGTGGGGTAGTCGTCGAGCAGATGCGACCAACCCTGCCGCAGCACACCCGCACGTCGCCGTTGTGCGACCCGGCCGGTCAGACCAGGCATGCCTGGAATCCTGCTCGCAGCTCGTCGGCGTCGAGGTCGCGGCCGATGAAGACGAGCTGATTGCGGCGAGGTTCATCACCCCATGGCCGGCCCGGCTGAGAATCGAGCAGCATGTGCACTCCCTGGAACACGACACGGTCCGTCTCGCCGGCGACGGCGAGGAAGCCCTTCATCCGAAAGAGGTCGGTGCCCTTGTCGTCTAGCAACTCGCCGAGCCACTGGTTCAGGCGATCGCCGTCGACGTTGCCATCGGCCTCGATCCCGCCCGACGTGACGCTCTCGTCGTGCTCGTGGGCGGCCACCCAGGCCCGCTCGATCACCGGCGCGATGGTTGCGCCGTCGGCGGTTGTGACGGTGGGGTGGTACTCCTCTGCCAGGTGTTCGCAAAACAGGCCGTACAGCTGCTCGCCGGTGCCCTCGCCGATCAGGAGCGTCACCGCGGTCTGCTCGACGGCATCGAGCGCCGCATCGACATGGTGGCCGGGGGTCACCTGGTCACCGGCCCGCACGCATGCCGGCGGCTCGGCGAACACGCGAACGCATCTCTCGGCGCCGGCTTCGAGGGCCTCGCTCGTCGCCGCCGGCAGCGGCAGCACCGCCAGGCCCATCGTGGGATCGGGCCCGGCGTCGAAACGAAGGGTGTGGGTGCCCGGGTCGAGGCGGTAGACGCCGGTCCACTCGAACGGGTACTCGGGTTCGAGGAATGTGGGCCGGCGGTCGAGCGCGACCGTCAGGTCGAAGGACCGCTGGTCGAGCAGGACGTCGACGGCCACCGAGCCGAAGCTCGCGCGATGCATTGCGGTGACACCGTTCATCGACCGAATACGCGCTTCGAGCTCGTCGAGCCGGCGCTCCTCGACGAGGTCGGTCTTGTTGAGCACGACGACATCGGCGAACGCGATCTGTTCCTCGGTCTCGCGGCTGCGCCCGAGCTGTTGGTCCACATGGACGGCGTCGACGACGGTGACGATGCCGTCGAGCGCGTACTCGGCGGCGATGTCGTCGTCCATGAAGAACGTCTGTGCCACCGGCCCTGGATCAGCGAGGCCCGTGGTCTCGACCAGCACGTAGTCGAACTTGTCGCGCCGCTTGCCGAGGTTCCCGAGCACCCGGATCAGATCGCCTCGCACGGTGCAGCAGATGCACCCATTGGACATCTCGAAGACTTCTTCGTCGGCGTTGACCACCAAGCCCTGGTCGATGCCGATCTCGCCGAACTCGTTCTCGATGACCGCGATGCGTCGCCCATGGTGCTCCGTGAGGATGCGGTTGAGCAGCGTCGTTTTGCCGGCCCCGAGGAAGCCAGTGAGGATCGTGACCGGTACCCGGCTCATCGGGCCGCGTTGGTGTGATATTCGGTGGTGGACATGGCGGGTTGCCTCCGGGGTGGTGAAGCGTGCTCATCTGCCGTCATGGCCTCACTATCTCATAGGAATGAGACCCATTCGCACTTTATACCAGACGATCTTCACATCATCATGGCGTCGGTCCAGTGCGGGCAGATGGGTTCGGCTTGGTCTCGCCTAGGGTGGCGAGATGGCTGGAAATGGTGCGGACCTGCTCGACCTGTCCCTCGATGAGTTGCTTACGACTACGCGGACGGTGCGCAAGCGGCTCGACCTGACTCGGCCGGTGCCGAGGGCGCTGATCACAGAGTGCCTCGAGATCGCGGTGCAGGCGCCGAACGGATCGAACCAACAACGATGGAACTGGCACGTCGTCGACGAACCGGACCTGCGGGCTGAAGTCGCCGAGGTCTACCGGAGTGGAATGAGCGGCCATCAGGCCGACCCGAACCGGGCCACCCGGGATATCGACTACGGCACCGACGAGCAACAACGGATCGCCTCTTCGGTGGCCTACCTCCGCGACCACCTGCACGAGGTTCCGGCGTTGTTGATCCCGACCGTCGGAGGTCGGATGGACGAAGCCGATATCTTCCTCCAAGCCAGTGTGTGGGGGTCGATCCTGCCCGCGGTCTGGAACTTCATGCTCGCACTGCGGGCCCGGGGGCTGGGAAGTGCATGGACGACGATCCACTTGCACAAAGAAGCCGAGATGGCCGAGCTTCTAGGCATCGACGCCACCAAGCACACGCAGGTCGGCCTGTTCCCGATCGCCTACACAGTGGGTACAGATTTTAGAGCGGGGGCGCGCCAAGACCTGGCCGACCTGATCCGCTGGAACCGAGCGGGCTGATGCCGAACTACACCGATACCGAAGAGCGCAACCTCAGCGTCGTTCGCCAGTTCCTCGGCGAGGAGAACGGTCCGGCCGACAAGTCTGAACTCTTCGCCGAGGACGCCGTTTGGTGGAACGGGCTACCGCTCATCCCCGGGGCGGAGGGTGTCACCGAGCACAAAGGCCGCGAGGCGATCCGCAACATATTGCCCTCCCAGTCGAAGGCCCCGCCGAGGCCCGGCGGCGACAAGTACGACTTGGCTACGATGGCCATCAGCGACGTCGTCATGCTGGCCGACGGCGACTACGTCGTCCGGCAACAGACTTTCTCCGCTACGACCCTGCGGGGCCAGGACTACAGCAACGTCTACTGTTTTGTGTTCCGATTCAACGACCGGGGCGAGATCGCCTACCTCACCGAGCACTGGAATACCTGGCACGCCTACAACGTGCTCTTCAATAATTTCGACATGGAGCCCGCCCACCCAGAAGGCTGACCTGGCTCTTCGTCTACGACGCGGAGTTGGACGCCTTCGTTCCCCGCTGACCAGTGCCGGACGGCGTTGGCGCTTAGACAGCTCGCTGGAAGCGTCGAGATCCGCCCTGCACCAGGGGCGTGGCATCTTTGACGAAGGCTGTCCATTGCGGGTCGGCAATGGTTGTGGCCCGGAGGTCGCAGTAGGCGGCAAGGGAGTCGATCTGCCAGGTGGAGTGAACTTCAGCCTCGAGGTAGCCCTGATCGACTGTGCGCCAGCGATTCAGGAGGGGGCAGCCGCCCTCGACCATGAATGGGTCATAGTGGCTTTCAAGCAACTCGACGTAGGTGTCGGCGTCGGCCACCGGGGTGCGGGCGGTGATGGTGTACAGCACTGGGGATGTGTCCGGCGGAGTGGTGGGTGGCGACTGGTGCTCGACTGGTAAGAGCTCGAACGGGCAGGTGAAGATCTTCAGCGAGCCCAGGGTTATGCCGAGGCTGGCAAAGCCCTCCACACTCGAGCAGGCCTTGCCCTCTTGTGTGCCAAGGTGGCGCTTCAGCTGGGCCATGTCGGCGAAGGCCTGCTCCCAGATATGGGTCCAGGCCCGACCCTTGGCCGATACCCACCCCACGTCGTCGGCACCGAAGGCGGATGCCGCCATGTCCTGGGGCTGCGCCGCGAGGGCTTCGATCGCCGCCGCGTCGGCGTCGGTGCTGGCGTTCAACAGCAGCACCCGGCGGATTCCGCTTCGCACCTCCTGGGTGGCGTCGGGCGTGGTGTAGCGCGTGGCGTAGGTGTTGTCGGTGATGCACTCGGGGCTGTCGGGCATCACGTAATTGTCGATGGCCCCGATGTGGTAGGGGTGCACCATGTAGGGACCGGAGTAGCTGGCCTCGTCGACGAAGGTGTTCTCCCACAGCACCGTGCGCGAGTCGAGATCGACGCCGGCTGAGGAATCCAACAGGCCCGGTATGAAACGATCGGCGGCGCCCAACACGGTGATCATCTCCTGCGCCTTTACGTCGGGCACCCCGGGCATCAGTGGCAAGACGTAAAACCGTCGGATCATGCTTGTCACGGGGCTCGAACGTACTCGACCTCGAGCCGGTGCCGAAAAACGACTGTGGTTCAGCGGCGGCGAGTTTGGGATACTCGGGATGTGTTTCGAGTCACGCAGTTTTCGGATATGCACTTCTGTACCGAGCCGGAGGGGGAGCCGCGCAATACCGATGACTCCTGGGATGCGGTCTTCGGCGAGGCGTTCGAGTCAGGCCGACCCGCTCCGGATCTGGTGGTGATCACCGGCGACATCGCTCATAACGGCACCGAGGCCGAGTACCAGAAGATCGCTGAGAAGCTTGCCCGTCTGCCGGTGCCTGCGGTGGTGTGTCCTGGCAATCACGACCGGCAGGTGCCCTTCGATGCCATCTTGCCCCGCCCGGGGGTGAGCAATGGGCGCACCTTGCGGGTCGGGAGCTGGCTGTTTCTATTTGCCGACTCCAATGCAGAAGGTCGGGATCAGCGCCCAGACGGGTCACTGGTCGATCGCGAGGACCGGACCCATAAGCACGGGCGCTTCGGCGATGCTGAAGTGGCGTGGATGGCCGAGACCGTCGAGCAGAGCGACGCCGAGTACGCCTTCGTCTGGACCCACCATCCCCCGGGGGCGTTCGGCTGGTTCCACATGGCCGACCATGACGCCGAGTTCGCCCGACTCATCGACATGGCCCCGGCAATCCGTGGGGTCGGAGCTGGCCATACCCATACCAATACGACTTTGGAGGTCGCGGGGCGTCCCATCCACCAGTGCCCGTCGCTGTCCGTCAACATCGACCTGGAGAACTTCACCACGATGCCGCCCGGCTACCGCACGTACGAGTTCACCGAAGACGGTTCGGTTACCAGCGAGGCCCATCTGATAGGCGAATCTCGTTGGCCGAGAAGCCCGTTGTCCAAGGTCACCCAGCGCATGCTCCGCGGCGAGATCAGCTACGAGGAGATGAAAGACCAACTTGCTGCTGAGCGGGCCTCCTAGGTGACGGGGCGGCCAACCTGTTTGGGCGCCGAACCTCGAGGATGATCAGTCGACGCTGAGCTCGCCCATCTGGGACCACTCGTTGGCGCCCTCGATGGTGGTGTTGATGATCTTGGGTGTTTGAGCGAGGGCCTGGGGCATGTCTTGCATGACCTGTTTGAAGTGATCGGATTCGACGTGGGGCACTGCTCCGTCGTCTTCAAACGCTTCGACCAGCACGAACTCGTCGGGGTCTTCGACGCTGCGGGACCAGTCGAACCACAGGTTCTTGGGCTCGGCCCGGGTGGCTTCGGTGAATTCGTCGACCAGGTCGATCCACCGGTCAGACCACTCGGGTTTGGTCTTGAACTTGACCACGATGAGGATCAACGGACCGCTCCTTTGCTTGCGGCGGCGTCGCTGCCCAGGGGCGCCCAGGCCAGCAGCGACGTGTCGCCTTCAAAAACGTTGGCCACCATCGGTGTGCCGGCTATTTCGGCGGTGGCCTTGTACTGCATCCACGACGAGACCGTGGTGATTGGGGTGCCGGGGCCGTCGTCGAACTGGATCGGGCCGTAGATGTTGGCGGTGTAGATGAGGTCTTCGTCGCCCAGTTGCTGGGTGGCTTCATGGCGGGCGCCGGCGGGTTCGTAGAACCACACGCCGGAGCCGTAGCCCTCGGGCGGGCCGGCCCGATACCCGATGCGGCCGTTGATGACCAGGAAGTCGCCGGCGCCCAGGTGGAAGTGGGGCCCGGCGACGCCGATGTGCCTGATGATCATCGAAACGTGGCCGGTCTCTTCGCTGACCCGAAGGACCTTTATGCCGAAGCCGGGCCTGTTCGGATTGGAGAAGAAGTCGAACGCCCGGGTGTCTACGAAATGGGGGTGGGTCGTCGCACCCTCGGTCTGGTTCTCCGCCGTCATCAGCAACTGATTGGCGGCATGTTCGGTGATGCGGAGCGGCGCGGGCGCAAGGACGGAGTTCTGGGGGCGCGGCACCATGCACTCGGCCAAAGTGTTGGGCACCAGCGCCAGGCCATTGGCTTGGGCCGCGGCCTGTATGTCCAGCGCAGTGAGGATGCTGGTCACACTGTGCCCATCGGCACCGAGGAAGGCGACCGGGCCGAAGAAGTTCATCAACAGCTCGGTTTCCTCGTCGACTTCGAGGCCCTCGATGCGAGCGTTGGCGGGAATGTAGCCCCACGTGCCCGTCTCGATGGTTGCGGCAAGCGGTTCTTGGGTGTAGCGCATGCGCCCCGACAACACGAACAAGTCGGTGGCACCCAAATGCACAGCGGGGCGCAACGCGACCCCGGCGTCGAGTCCCACGATCGCGGAGAACACCCCGGATTCTCTCGACGCGCGAAGTGGCTTGATCCGCCATCCCGGCGCCTGGGGCGTCTCGATCCAAGGCAGGGCGTTGGTGTCGACACCGCCCTCCATGCCGGTGGGGACGAGGTCGGGGTTGTATCCAGTAGTTGTCGTCGTCACTTCTCACCTCTGCATGTGAATATCTTGAGCGAAGAAGACTCGCACTAGATTGTGGGCCCTCTGGTTGATAGAGGAGCACAAAGTGGAGCTAAGAAACAAGACCATCGTGGTGACGGGGCCGACGGGGATGGTGGGGCCGCCGTTGTGCAAGACCCTGGCGGCTGACAATCGGGTGATCGCGCTGGCTCGGTTCTCAGATGCGAATGCTCGGGCCGATCTTGAGGCTGGGGGAGTGGAGTGCATCGCCGTGGACTTCGTCGAAGCTGATTTCTCGGCGGTTCCCCGCGATGTGGATGTGGTGGTGAACCTGGCGGTGATCAAGACCGGCGACTGGAAAACCGACCTGGCCGTGTGTTCCGAGGCCACTGGCCACCTGATGAGCCACTTCCGCGACGCCGAGGCGTTTCTGCACTGCTCGTCAGGGGCGGTCTATCAGCCCAACGGCGGCCAGCCGTTCACCGAGGACAGCCCCCATGGCAATCACCACGCCCACATGATGCCGACCTATTCGATCTGCAAGATCGCGGGGGAGTCGGTGGCCCGGTTTGGGGCTCAGGAATTCAACCTGCCTACGGTGATCACCCGGCTCAACGTGCCCTATGGCGACACCACCGGCTGGCCCTTCTTCCATCTTCTGATGATGAGGGCGGGCATGGACATCGAAGTCCACACCGACGGCGCCCGCTACAACCTCGTCCACGACGAGGACATCGCCGCCGACCTGCCGGTACTGCTGGAACAGGCCTCAGTACCGGCCACCACGCTGAACTGGGCCAGCCCCGGACTGGTGTCGGTGGCCGAATGGTGCGCGTTCATGGCCGAGATAGACGGCTGCGACCCGCCCAAGATCGTGGAGTCTGATACCGCCATTCCCAGCACCGTCATGGACACCAGCCGCATTGAGGCCCTGCGGCCCGACCGCTTGGTGAACTGGCAAGACGGCCTTCGCCGCCTGGTGGAGAATCACCCGGGCTGACTGACTTCCCGCGAAGTCCGGGTACGGGACAAATAAAGTAATCAGAGTTAAACTAATATTTGACTAAGTCCAAACTTGTCGGTACGATGGTCTTATGCCGTGGAGCGACACCCCCGCCCCCGCTGACCTCTTGCGTCAGCACGGCCTCCAAGTCACCGCCCAGCGCATTGCCGTCATCCGTGCCGTTTCGGCCTGTCCTCACGGTACGGTGGATGACGTGGCCGAGGTGGTCCACAACGACATTGGCGCCATATCCCGCCAAGCGGTGTATGACTCGGTGGGGATGCTGGCCGAAAAGGGCCTGATCCGAAGGATCCAGCCCGCGGGATCGCCAGCCCGCTATGAGGACCGGGTGGGCGACAACCACCACCACCTGATCTGCCGCTCATGCAACCGGATGGTGGATGTCGACTGCGCGGTGGGCTACACCCCGTGTCTCACCGCTGCCGACGACTCCGGATACGAGATCGACGAGGCCGAGGTCATCTACTGGGGCCGCTGCCCCGAGTGCTTCGCCGCCGACGAAGAGCCTGTCGTCTGATGAGCCAACCAACAACCAAGCAACAACTCAAAGGAGAGTCCCATGACTGAGAGCACCAGCCAGTGCCCGTTTTCGGGCGCCAACACCGCCAAGGGCACATCGGCCACCGAGCAGTGGTGGCCTGAGCAGCTGAATCTGAAGATTCTGCACCAGCATTCCCCTGAAGCCGACCCGATGGGGGACGGCTTCGACTACGCCGCTGAGTTCGAATCCCTCGATCTGGCGGCCGTGAAACAGGACATCGCCGACGTCTTGGTCGACTCCAAGGACTGGTGGCCAGCCGACTACGGCCACTACGGCCCTCTGATGATCCGGCTCACCTGGCATGCCGCAGGCACCTACCGCATCGGCGACGGTCGGGGCGGTGGCGGCACCGGCGCCCAGCGATTCGCCCCCCTGAACAGCTGGCCCGACAATGCCAGCTTGGACAAGGCCCGCCGGCTGCTGTGGCCCGTCAAGCAGAAGTACGGCCGCAGGCTCTCGTGGGCCGACCTGTTGATCCTGGCCGGCAACGTGGCCTTGGAGTCGATGGGCCTTGAGACCTTCGGATTCGGCGGTGGCCGCCCCGACATCTGGGCCCCGGAGGAGGACATCTACTGGGGTTCGGAGAACGAGTGGCTCGGCGACGAGCGCTACACAGGAGAACGCGACCTGGAGACCCCGCTGGGCGCGGTACAGATGGGCCTGATCTACGTAAACCCCGAAGGCCCCAACGCCAATCCCGATCCCATTGCCGCCGGAATCGATATCCGGGAGACCTTTGCCCGCATGGCCATGGACGATGAGGAGACCGTGGCGCTGATCGCCGGCGGCCACACCTTCGGCAAGGCTCACGGAGCCGCCCCCGACACCTATGTCGGCGATGATCCCGAAGCAGCCAGCATCGAAGAGCAGGGCTTGGGTTGGAAGAACACCTTCGGAACCGGGGTGGGCGGCGATTCCATCACCAGCGGCCTTGAGGGGGCATGGACCAACGATCCCGCGACGTGGGACAACGGCTTCTTCGACAACCTGTTCGGCTATGAATGGGAGCTGACCCAGAGCCCCGCTGGCGCCCACCAGTGGCGCCCGACCGACCGGGCCGCCGATGACACCGTCCCCGATGCCCATGATCCGTCCGTGCGGTGCGCGCCGATGATGCTGACCACCGACCTGGCGCTGCGGTTCGACCCGATCTACGAGCCCATTTCCCGCCGCTTCCACGAGAACCCCGACGAGCTGGCCGACGCCTTCGCTCGGGCCTGGTTCAAGCTCACCCACCGCGACATGGGCCCGGTGGCCCGCTACCTCGGCCCTGAGGTTCCCGACGAGGAGCTGATCTGGCAAGACCCGGTGCCCGCGCCGGTAGGCGATTTGGTGGGCGACGCCGAGGTAGCCGACCTCAAGGGCCGAATCCTCGGTTCTGGGGTGACGGTGTCGCAACTGGCGGCCACCGCATGGGCTTCGGCCTCCACGTTCCGGGGCACCGATATGCGGGGCGGGGCCAACGGCGCCCGTATCCGGCTTGCGCCCCAGAACAGCTGGGACGTGAACGTCCAAGCGGGAGTGGCTGACGTAGTAGCCGTCTTGGAGCAGATCCAAGCCGACTTCAATGCCCAAGGTGGCCCACAGGTCTCACTGGCTGATTTGATCGTCCTCGGCGGATGCGCCGCAGTGGAGAAAGCAGCCAGCGATGCCGGCCATAACGTGGCAGTTCGGTTCTCGCCGGGCCGCACCGATGCCTCCCAGGACCAGACCGACGTCGAGAGCTTCGCCGTGCTTGAGCCCACCGCCGACGGCTTCCGCAACTACCTGGCCGACTTCCACAAGCGTCCCGCCGAGGAGCTGCTGGTGGAAAAGGCGTTCCTGCTCAACCTGACCGCACCCGAGATGACCGCGCTGGTCGGCGGGATGCGAGCGCTGGACGCCAACGCCGGCCAGTCCCAACACGGTGTGCTCACCGAACGGCCGGGCACCCTCACCAATGACTTCTTCACCAACTTGTTGAGCATGGACACCGAGTGGCGGGTATCCACCGACCAGGCTGGGGTCTACGAAGGGCACGACCGGGCCACCGGCGAACTCCGCTGGACTGCGACGGCCGCCGACCTGGTGTTCGGCTCCAACTCCCAGCTTCGGGCCATAGCAGAGGTGTACGGCTGCGACGACGGCAACGAGAAGTTCGTGAACGACTTCGCTGCCGCCTGGGCCAAGGTAATGAACCTGGATCGCTTCGATCTGTAAGGTTGGCCTGTGGCCGCCATCGAACCGGACATTCTGTCCACAGCATTTGCCGAAGACCCCAACGCTGTATTGGCGGTGATGCGTGAGGAATACCCAGTCGTGTATCACGAGGCGACCGAGGCATGGCTGATCTCTCGCTACGACGACGTCGAGAGGGCCTTCAAGGACAAGACCTTCACCAACAAGAACTATGAGTGGCAGCTCGAGCCGGTCCACGGACGGACGATCCTCCAGATGGAGGGGCGAGACCACTCCGCCCACCGAAATCTGATCGCTCCCGCCTTTCGGGGCAGCGAGTTGACGGCAAAGTTTGTCCCGGTCATCGCGGCCAATGCCCGCGACCTCATCGACGGCTTCCGCACCGACGGCAAGGTCGACCTGGTCGACCAGTTCTCGATCCGCTTCCCGATCAATGTGATCGTCGACATGCTGGGGTTGGACAAGTCGGATCACGAGCGATTCCAGAAGTGGTACCACTCGATCATGATGTTCCTCAGCAACCTCACTGGCGACGAGGAAGTTATGGCCCAGGGGCTCCAGACCAAAGACGAGCTCCAGGCTTATTTGATGCCGATCATCGCCGAGAGGCGTGCCAATCCCGGCGACGACCTCCTCAGCACGCTATGCACCGCGGTTATCGACGGCGAGCAGATGACTGATTTGGAGATCAAGGCGTTTGTATCGCTGCTGTTGGTGGCCGGGGGAGAGACCACCGACAAGGCCATGGCCAACATGATGATGAACCTGATCGCCAACCCAGATCAGCTAGAGGCCGTTCGCAACGACCGCAGCCTCATTGACAATGCCTTCGCCGAGACGCTGCGGCACTCGCCACCGGTGCAGATGATCATGCGCCAGCCTGAAGTGGACGTGGAGGTGCACGGGGTGACCATCCCGGCCGGCTCCACGGTGACGTGCCTCATCGCCGGGGCCAACCGCGATCCCCGCCACTATGACGACCCCGACCAATTCAACATCTTCCGTGAGGACCTCGACGTATCCAAGGCGTTCTCCGGAGCGGCCAACCACACCGGATTCTGCTTGGGCCGGCATTTCTGCATCGGGGCCATGCTGGCCAAGACCGAGGTCGACATCGCCACCAACCAGCTGCTGGATGCCATGGACAATGTCGCGTTCGACGGCCTCCCACCCACGCCAGAAGGCGTGTTCACCCGGGCCCCCAAAACCATGCCTCTCACCTTCACCCCCACCGGGGGCTGACTTTCCAGCGCTGCCGGAACAGGCTGAATTAAGCGTTCTTTCCCAGCGTTGTGGCGGGGCTGGGGGTGTCGCCTTGGAGTTGACGTCGGCGCTCGAATAGCTCCTCGGCCGCGGCTTGTGCCTGCTCGGCAACTTGGCTGACGTCAACAGAGGTCACCTCGCCGTCGGCCACGAGCTGTCTTCCTTGCACCCAGACGTTGGCCACATCGTGGGATGACGCGGTGAACACGAGGTGGGCGGCGATGTTGAAGTCGTCGCCGTGCATGACCGGCACGAAGTGGAGGGCACCAAGGTCCACGGTGACGATGTCGGCGTCCTTGCCGGTCTCACCGGTCCCTTCCCGACGAACACGGAGACGACGGCTCTAGTTGGTGAGCTGCTCGGGATCAGGTGGCACCGGGCCGATGACGTTGACCGATGTCGCACCGCTGTTACTGTCCGTCATTTCGTTCTTTTTCGGCTGCTCGTTCACGCACGCTCCGTGGCGGCACGTCATCTCACCAGGTGCACTCCGCGGGAGGGGGCACACCCTGGTTGTTTTTTAATGCAGTTATAGATCCTCGTGGGTCCCCCTCCGACATCACTGCTATTCCGTTCGTCTTCCTGCGCTACGCATCAGCTGTATGAGTTCGGCCGGGTCGTAGGGTGCCGGGGGGCCAGGTAGGTAGGTAACTGCTTCGATGACGCCGGGGTAGGCGAAGGCGCCGTGGGTCTCAAACGTCGACCACAGGACAGGAGAGCGGCGATCGATGCCGACGTCGATGCCTTGGAATGGAGCAAAGCCCATCAGCATCTCTACTCCGTCGAGGGTTGCCTGCGGGCGGCCGTCCACGCTTATCGTGAAATTCCAGGTGTAGGGCTCGCCACAACGAGCTGCGATGTGGACCTGGTGCCGGCCCGGGTCCAAGAGGTTCGCCGCGACGATCTTTTCGATGCCGTACTCGTTATATCCAAAATGCACGATGCCATGCTCGATGTACACCACGTATCCGCCTCCCTGGTCACCGTGGGCGACGAGGACACCGTCGGCGTCTTGGTGCACGATGTCGATCTCGATGTCGAAGTCCCGGAGTGCGACGAGCTTCTGGGACCGGTAGCGCTCGAGTGACGGTGTGCCCGCCAGGAGACGGACGGGTTCGTTGAGCGAGGCTTCATCGGGTCGGCGCAACACTTGGAGAAGCCCGAGGCCGTCGTCGAGCGGGAACACCTGGTTGTTCCAGGCGGTGCGTTCCCAGGCATCGGCGAGTTCCGCGATGACTTCTGGGTGCTGGGCGGCGACGTCGTTGACCTCGGTGGGGTCGGTGGTGATGTTGTAGAGCTCCCACTCTGTGTCGTCATACGCGGCCCCACGCTGGTGGAGCGTGACGAGTTTCCATCCATTGCGGTAGAAGCTTCGATTGCCGAAGCACTCCGAGTATTGCTCCAGGTGGGTGCTTTCGGTGGCTCCATGGGTGATGGCGGAGGCGAAGCTGGCGCCGTCGAGGTCCTTTGGCGTCTCGACCTGAGCGAGTTCGAGGATTGTCGGGAGAAGGTCGGTGACGTACTGGTACTGGCGATGGATCGTGCCGGCGCGGTCGAGTCCGATGCCCTTTGGCCACGAAACGATCATGGGCACCCGCACGCCGCCAGCGTGGGTACAGGACTTGTAGAGCCGAAACGGCGTGTTAGACGCCATCCCCCATCCGCGGGGGTAGTGCACCATCGCTTGAGGACCGCCGATGAGATCGGGATCGCGCTCGATGTCGAAGTCGCGTCCAAACCCTGCTGGGTTTCCGAATTGGCGGTAGTAGCTCCGCGTTCCCTGCGCCCCGCCCTCTCGGGTCGCGCCGTTGTCGGAGGTGAACAAGACGACCGTGTTGTCCAGGTCGCCCAGCGCTTCGACTGCAGCCAAGAGGCGGGCGAGGTTCTGGTCGACGTTGTCGACCATCGCGGCGTAGACCTCCATGTACCTTGCGTACCTGTCCTGAGCCTCAGCGGGGAGGGTGGCCCAAGCCTCAACCTCGTAGCCAGGCTCGTGGTTGCGCGGCGGTAGCGCCGTGCCCTTGTCGAACAAGCCCAGCTCGATCTGATTTGCGAATCGGCGTGCTCGGACCTCATCCCACCCCTGCTGGTAACGGCCCCGATGCGTGGCGATGTCGTTCGCCTTGGCCTGGAGCGGTCCGTGGACCGCCCCGTGGGCCAGGTACAGGAAGTAAGGGCGGGTCGAGTCGTGGGATCGCAGCGATTTGAGATAGGAGATCGCCTCATCGGTGATGTCGTCGGTGAAGTAGTAGCCGTCGGGGTACGTGTCGACCGCCACCGGTGAGTTGTCGCGCACGAGCCGATGGGGATGGTGCATGTTGGTCCAGCCCTCCAGCACGCCGTAGAACCGGTCGTAGCCGACCTGTAGCGGCCACGAATTGCGGGGAGCGCCGTCGTGCATCGCCCCGTCGCGAGTCAAGTGCCACTTGCCGACGGCGAAGGTGGCGTACCCCGCGTTGCGAAGGAGGTGGGGGAGCGTGTCGATCGAGGGATCGATCTCCATCGTCCAACCCGGAAAGCCCGGGTCGAAGTTGGCGACTCCGGCGAACCCGGCCCGGTGCGGGTTCATCCCAGTGTGGATGGACGCACGAGACGGTGAGCACAGCGGGGCGGTGTGATAGTTGGTGAAGCGCAGGCCCCCGGCGCTGAGGCGGTCGAGGGTAGGGGTGGAGATCTCCGAGCCGTAGGGGCTGATGTCGGAGAAGCCGAGATCGTCAAGTAGGACGACAATGATGTTGGGGTTGCCCTGAGCGGGCCGAACCGGTTCGGGCCACCATGGGGTCGAATCGCCGGCCAGACGGGCAATGTGGCCGCCGAAGGGCTGCGGCTGGTCCCGATGGTTGTCGTTCATGCTCGTGTGATTGTGTACTCCGGGTTGCTCACGGGCTCCGGGTGCCGACCACGGGAGCACCTGACTCGTCCACCGTCACCGACTCGAAGCCGGTCGGGCCGACGAACGAAGCACCGTCGAGCGTGATGCGCTCCATGACGCGCCGATGGCCCGGCACCACGTCCGCCGGCGCAATGTGGGCCGTCGCCCGGTTGTCCCAGAATGCGATGCTGCCTGGGCGCCAACGGAACCGAACCGTGAACTCTCGGCTGCACACGTGTTCGTTGAGCATTTCGAGCAGATGGCCGCTCTCCTGGCGTGAGAGTTCGACGATGTGGCTTGTGTAGTCGGGGTTCACGTACAGCTGGCGCTCGCCAGTTTCGGGGTGCACGGTCACCACGGGGTGCCGGGCTCGGAGAGGAGTGGCCATGAACTCGCGGGCGAGTTTGTTCGGTTCCCCCTTCACGACGTGCAAGACGTTGTGGTGGACCGCGGTAAGCCCGTCGATGAGCTCACGGATGGGGGCAGACAGGGTCGCGTACGCCGCCGCGAGATTCGTCCATTCGGTATCGGCACCGAACGGCGGCACGGAAATTGCGCGAAGAATCGACCCCATCGGCGGCGCGGCCGTGTACGACAGGTCGTTGTGCCAGCGGTGCTCGATCTCGTTGGCGTCTGGGTCGTCGCGGTGGTGTTCCTTTTCGATCATCACGATTTCCGGATGCTCCGGGAACCGCGGTGCCAGCGTCGGATGGCCAGAGATCACTGATCCGAAGCCGCGGCCAAACGCCACGTGCTCGTCTCGGGTGAGTTCCTGGTCCCGGAAGAACACGACCTTCCACCGCAAGAGAGCGGCGCGGATGGCGCTAATTTTGGAGTCATCCATCGGTTCGCGGAGATCGACGCCGTGAATCTCCGCACCCGTGTGCTGAGACATCGGAAGAACCTCGACCCGGTCGCCAGCATCGATCGTTCCCTGGGCCTTATTGATCACTTTCATGCAGGGCTGCGTCCCGTCGCAGTAGACGTCGCGATAAGTTACTAGCTTATTCTCATCGACGCCTGCGTGACGCTACTGACCGCCCCTTGACCCATCGTGCTATCCGGAGGACACACACGCATGGCCCATCCCACCATCGAACAGATCGCCGAGGTCGGGCCCTACCTGGCCGACCACTCGAGCCATGCCGATGCACTCGGACGGCTTCCCGACGACACGGGCAAGTTGCTGAAGGAGACCGGAGTCGTTCGGATGTTGCAGCCGCGGGACTTCGGAGGCCTGGAGGCCGATCCCCGCGACTTCCTCAACGCCGTGATGGACATCGGGAACTACTGCCCCTCGGCGGGCTGGACCGCTGGTGTGGTCGGCGTTCACCCCTGGGAGCTGGCCCTCAATGACACTCGGTTGCAAGAGGAGGTCTGGGGTGACGACCCTGACACATGGGTTGCATCGCCGTACGCACCCTCGGGAGTCGCAACGCCGACCGACGGCGGCTTCATCGTCAATGGCCGCTGGTCGTTCTCCTCCGGCACCGATCTCTGCGACTGGATCGTGCTGGGTGCGATGGTCAAGGCGGCCTCCGCCGGACCGGACGATCCGCCCATCGGCAGTCTCCATGTCATGTTGCCTCGCGCCGACTACGAAATCGTCGAGGATTCGTGGAACACGATTGGACTCGAAGGGACCGGGAGCAAAGACGTCATCGTCGATGGCAAGTTCGTGCCTGACTATCGCACACTCGATGTGCGCAAGCTCCTCGACGGTCGCGCCGCCAAGGAGTCGGTCCGCAGCGGCGATCCCCTGTTCAACGTGCCGTGGTCAGCCGTGTTTCCCGGTGGGGTGGCAGCAGGGCTGATCGGAATCGCCGAAGGCGTACTCCAGCGGGGCATTGAATACCAGGCAGGGCGGGTCTCCAACCTAGGGGTCGTGCAGGCCGACGACCCCCATTCTCGGCGGGTGCTCGGCGAGGCGGCCGCCGAAATCGCCAGCGCTCGCATTCAGTTGGTCCACAACATCGGCGAGGCATACGACGCGGTTCGAGCCGGCCACACGATTGGGATCGACCAGCGGGTTGCGCTTCGGCGCGATCAGGTCCGCGCGGCGTGGCGGGCGGCGGAGGCAGCCAACACCGTTTATGACATCTGCGGTGGGAACGCGATCCGTCTCGACAAGCCGGTGCAGCGATTCTGGCGGGGCATGCACGCCGGGCTCCATCACGGCATTTTCCTCCGAGGCCCGCTGCTCGACCTCGCCGGAGGGGTCCTGATGGGCCTGCCGCCCACCGGTCCATCAGCGGTCACCATCTGAGCGCAGAGGTTCTCAGTCCATGAACGCAACGACGCCACCCTTCACCGAAGAGGACACCAGCCGAACGCTACGCACCGAGCACGGTGTCCTGCACTTTCACGAGGTGGGCCATGGTCCGCCGTTGGTCATGCTGCACGGCTCTGGCCCGGGGGCTACCGGCTGGGCCAACTTCGGCGAAAACCTCGCGGCGTTCGCTCCCCACTTCCGTTGCCTGGTGCTGGATCTGCCGGGCTTCGGTCGTAGCTACACCCCGCCCACCAATCTTGTACTTCACGGGGCCGAGGCCGTTGCTGCCTTCGTTGACGGGCTCGGCCTGGATTCGTTCTCGCTGCTCGGCAATTCACTGGGGGGAAAGTTCGCCTCTCAGGTGGCGGCGGCTCGCCCCGACCAGGTGCGGCGGCTGGCGACCATCGGCGGGGTCGGACTTCCGCTGTTCAGCCCGTTGCCGTCGGAAGGCATCAGTCGGCTCGTCGACTTCGTTGAGAACCCCACCCGAGAACTGCTCATCGCCTGGATGCGATCGATGGTTTTCGACACCGCCACCCTCACCGAGGAGATGATCGACCGTCGCTGGGAGGCAGCAACCGAGCCCGAGGCGCTCGCCGGTATCCGCCAGATCTACAGCCGGGAAATGCTGTCGTTTCTACGCGACATCATGCTCGACAACACCAACGAGTTCGTGACGCTGCGCGGGATCCAGGCGCCGACGCTGGTCACCTGGGGGCGAGACGACCGGGTCACGCCCCCTGACGGGTTGATCCCCGCAATGCGCCTGATTCGCGACTGCGAAGTTCACATCTTCCCGGACTGTGGGCACTGGACGATGATCGAACGCAAGGACGAGTTTGAGCGGGTCGTGATCGAGTTCCTCACCCGCGATGAGTCGGAGACCACCCTGTGAGCACACGAAAGAGCGCTGTCCTGTCCCTCGGGTACGTCCGGCTCGCCAGTCCACACCTGGACGAGTGGCGCAGGTTCGCTACCGACGTGCTCGGCTTCATGCCCACACCCGGCCCCGACGCGACCGCGGCCTATTTCCGATGGGACAACTACCCCTACCGCCTGGTCGTCGCCGAAGCTGACACCGCGGGAGTCGACGCCATCGGGTTCGAAGTCATCGACGACACTGACTTGCACGCCCAGGTCTCTCGCCTCGAGCGGGCAGGTGTCGACGTGAGAGCAGGCTCCGACGAAGAGGCCGCCGCCCGTCTCGTGACCGGTTACGTCTCATTCGAAGATCCCGCCGGCACGCCGCTAGAGCTCTACCACGGCCCCATTCGCAACGACATTCCAGTGGTGACACCCCTTGTTTCGAGCTTCGTGACCGGAGACATGGGCTTCGGACACGCCGTTTTGAAGGTCGATGAACTCGAGCCGGTCCTGAACTTCTACCGAGACGTGCTCGGCTTCCACCTGCGGAACACCTGGCATGTCGGTGCGATATCGATGGCGTTTTTGGGCTGCAACCCGCGTCACCACACGCTGGGATTCAGCGCCGGTCTGCCTCGGACCCATCCGCTTGGGCACATCATGGTTGAAGCGGCGACCATCGATGATGTCGGCATGGCGCAAGACCGCTGCCTCGACCAGGGAGTCCCTGTCCGCATGTGCTTGGGACGTCACACCAACGACGAGATGATCTCTTTCTATTGCCAAGCGCCCGACTCGATGATGGTCGAGTTCGGATGGGGTGGGCTACGGGTCGAGGACCCAGACCATGCCGGCACCTACCAGATCTCCCGCCCGAGCTTTTGGGGTCACCGGCCTTTCCCGACTCCCGCTGACGAGGGCTGACCCAATGCCAACGGTAGGCGCACCCCAGCTGGCCATATGGCGCCGCTGGGTGCGGCTGAACTAGGCGTTCTTGCCCAGAGTTGTCGCGGGGCTGGGCGTGTCGCCTTTGAGTTGGCGGCGGCGCTCGAATAGCTCCTCGGCCGCGGCCTGTGCCTGCTCGGCGACTTGGCCGACGTCAACCGAGGCCACCTCGCCTTCGGCCACCAGATGTCGTCCTTGCACCCAGACGTTGGCCACATCGTGGGATGACGCGGTGAACACGAGGTGGGCCGCGATGTTGAAGTCGTCGCCGTGCATGACCGGCACGAAGTGCAGCCCGCCCAGGTCCACGGTGACTATGTCGGCGTCCTTGCCGGCCTCGAGCGAGCCGGTCACGTCGTCGAGGCCCAGTGCTCGTGCACCTGACAGGGTGGCCATGTCGAGGATGTCCCAGGGGTCTCCGGTGGTGGGGTCGAGGGTGCTCACCTTCTGAAGGAGCGACGCGAACTTCATCTCCTCCAGCATGTCGAGGTTGTTGTTCTCCTTCTCCCCGTCGGTGCCCAAAGCCACCGTCATGCCCTGTTCCCGGTAGAAGCCGATCCGGGCCGGACCCGATGAGAGCTTCATGTTTGAGCAAGGGCAGTGGGTGACGCTGGTGCCGGTCTGGGCCATCAACTGCACTTCCCGGTCGTCGAGCCACACGCCATGGGCGATCACGCTCTGGCTTCCCAAGATTCCCCGGTTGTAGAACTCCTCGATGGGGCGCCGGCCGAATTGGCGCAGGCATTCCTGCACTTCCCAGATGGACTCCGACGAGTGGGTGTGGATCCCGGTGTCGAACTCCTCGGCCAGCGCGGCCGCTTGCCGGAACATGTCCGGTGAGCAGTAGAAGATGTGCTCTAGGCCCACCCACGTTCGAACCCGGCCATCGGCGGCCACCAAATGCGTTTCCAACAGGCGCCGGTTGGTCTCCAAAGTCTCGAAGTAGTCGTACAGATCGGCGGTGTAGGGAGCCAGCGTGGCCCTAATGCCGATCGCCTCTGCGGCACGGGCCGAGCCCTCCATGTGCCGCCACATGTCCAATACCGACGTGGTGCCGCCCCGCAGTCCCTCGGTGTAGGCCATCCACGAGGCCGCCTCAGCGATCTCAGGGGTCAGCGCCCGGTGGGCCGGGTCGATGTGGTCTTCCAGCCACTCCCAAAGGGCCAGTGATTCTGCGGTGCCTCGCAGCAGGCCCGAGTGGAGATGGCAGTTGTGAAAGCCCGGGACCACCGCATGGCCGGTGGCGTCGATCACCTCGACATTCGACGCGGCGGGGTGCTGGTCGACGTCGGCCACTTCGCCCACCAGTTCGATCTTGCCATCGATAACCAATACCGATCCCGGATCGAAGACGACCTTCGAACCCTCCATCGGGAGCACCGTTCCGCCGCGCAACAAGAAACTGGTCACCGTGCCTGCCTTTCAGAGCCGCCTCTGCGGGTCACGGTAATGGCTAGAGGCTAGTTTCTTTTCATGTACAGCCATCTTGAGGAGGAGACCCGGGCTCGAGCGGTTGGAGCCGCGCTCGGCAACGAGCCCTTCGACCTGATCCTGACCGGCGGCACCGTGGTCGACGTCGGAACCGGAGAGCTGCGCCAATCCGACGTGGGAATCGTCGGCCCGGTCGTGGCCAGCATCCACCCAACGGGTTCCCGCACCGACGCCGCCGACTCCTTTGACTGCACCGACCGGTACATCGCCCCCGGTTTCATCGACATGCACGTGCACTTCGAGAGCTCGATGCTCACTCCCGGTCAGTACGCCGCCGCCATCTGTCCCCGAGGCACCACCACAGTCTTTATAGACCCCCACGAGCTGGCCAACATCGCCGGAGTCGAGGGAGTCCGCTACGCCGTTGACGCCAGCCGGGGTCTGCCGGTCCGGTTCGTGGTGCAGGCCCCCTCCTGTGTTCCTCCGCTACCGGGCTTGGAGCTGTCCGGTCACGACCTGCACGCCGCCGACATCGCCGAGATGCTCTCTTGGGAAGAGGTCGGCGGCTTGGCCGAGGTCATGGACATGGGTGGGGTGTTGGGCCGCGACGACCGCATGGTGGAAATCGTGGCGGCCGGCCACGAGAGCGGAAAACTGGTCAGCGGCCACGCTGCGGGGTTGACCGGGCCCGCGCTTCAGGCCTATCTCAGCGCGGGAATCTTCTCTGACCATGAGGTCTTTGCCCATGTGGACGCCATGGAGAAACTCCGCGCCGGCATGACCGTCGAGTTGCGGGGTGCCTTCGATTTCGTGCTGCCGCTCCTGGTCGAGGAACTGGCCAAGCTGCCGGAGTTCCCCACCCACATCATTGCCGCCACAGACGACTTGTTCGCTGCCACTCTGCTGGAAGAAGGCGGTATCGACGATCTCTTGCGCCGATTGATCCGCTATGGCCTAGAGCCGACGCGCGCTTTGAGAATCGCCACCTACAACGCGGCCTACCGCCTTCAGCGCACCGACCTCGGCATGGTTGCCGCCGGCCGCCGAGCCGACATCGTGGTGTTGTCCTCCTTGGAAGAAGTCGCGGTGGACGATGTGTTCTTCGACGGCCGTCAGGTGGCCCATGGGGGAGTGATGCTCGAATCGGTCTCCGAGGCCCCGTCGAACCCGCCGCTCGACACGATCAGGCTGTCGACGATGACCGCCGACGACTTCATTTTCCGCCTGCCCGGTGTTCCGGACGGACGCCACCGCATGAAGGTGGTAGAGGGTGTGGTGATGACTGAGTGGGGCGAGGCCGAGGTCGATGTGGTCGACGGGGTCGTCACCGTTCCCGATGGCTACTTGTTGAACGTGGTCGTGCACCGCCACGGGCGGATTCCGGCTACGCCGGTTGCCGGGCTGCTCGGTGGCTGGGGCCACTGGACGGGTGCGGTAGCCACCACGATTAGCCACGACACCCACAACCTCTCGGTGTTTGGCCGCGATCCCTTCGACATGGCGGTGGCAGCCAATGCGGTGATCGCCACTGGGGGAGGCGTGGCAGTGGCCCAGGATGGCGAGGTCGTCTCGATCCTCGAGCTTCCTGTGGCTGGGATCTTGTCACCTTTGCCGGCCACCGACGTCGCTCGGCTCCAGTCAGAGGTCGGTGCCGCGGCCCAAGCCATCGGTTTGCCGCCCGGGCCGCTCACGCAACCGCTGTTCTCAGTCATGTTGATGAGCCTGGCCTGCTTGACGGGACCGCATGTGACCGACATCGGCGTGGTGGACGGCACATTGAGCCAGCTCGTAGACGACCTCGTGTTGTCGTGACCCGGTTGCCTGCCGTCTCTGAAATCGAACTTTGGTGAGCCAGATGTTCATCGGCGCCAACCTCGTTCCCGAACCTGAGCAGATCTTGCGGCTTCAGGCCGTGGCCCGAGGTGAGCAGCCCGCCGACCTGGCCATCCGGGGAGGCACGGTGCTCGCGCTCCACAACCGCGAGCTCATAGAGCGAGACGTTCTGATCGCTGGGGAGCACATCGCCGCGGTAACGCCTGTCGGTCGCCTGGAGGCTGACACAGAAGTTGATGCGACGGGTCGGTTTGTCGCTCCCACGTTCATCGATGTTCATCTCCACATCGAGTACACCATGCTCACTCCGGGAGAACTGGCCCGGCTGGTTGTGCCCAGGGGCACAACCACCGTGCTGGCCGACCCCAACTGTCTGGCCAACGTGGTGGGAACCCGGGGTGCCGACGCTATGGCGGCCACGGGCACGCCGATGCGCATCTTCCAGCAGATTTCCCACAAGATTCCCCGCGTCCCCGATCTGGAGTTGGGCGGAGCGGTAATGCCGGAGGCCGACGTGATCGAACGCCTGAGTGCCACAAATGTGGCCACCCTGGGCGAGAGCAACCCCTTCGATCTGGACATCTCGGCGGCGCGCAAGGCCCATACCGCAATGGCCGCCGGTCGAAGGCTCACCGGTCACACCGCCCGCATCGCGGATGAGCCGTTATGGGCTTACCTGGCTGGCGGCGTCAGCGACGACCACAACGCGTTCAACACTGCCGAAGTCATCGATCGGCTGCGCCTCGGCGTCATGATCACGGTGATGTCGGGGTCGATGAACGACAACGTCCCTCTGGTCTTCGAGGACGTGCCCGCGGTGTCCGGTGGATTCGACTACATGAGCTTCTGCGCCGACGACCGCCATGTGGAGGATCTTCGGGACGAGGGTCACATCGACCATCACGTGCGCAGCGCCATAGCCCAAGGTGTGCCTGTCATCGAGGCTTATCGCATGGCCACGCTCAACGCCGCGCAGTACTACCGACTCGATCACCTTCTCGGGTCTATAACCCCCAGCCGCCTGGCTGATGTGATGATCCTCGACGACCTGAGCGAGGTGCGGCCGTCGTTGGTCATCGTGGGCGGAGACGTCGCCGGCCGAGACGGCGAGGCAACCTTCGCCAACCCCGACACCATGCCGGATTGGGTCCGCAACACCGTGCACCTGCCCGGCGACTTCGGTCCCGACCTGTTTCGGGTGGAGGCCGACGCCGCCGCCGACGAGGTGGCTGTGGTCCGGGCCATGGAGATGTACGACGGCTACTTCAAGCGGGCCATGGAGGCCGAGCTCCAGGTGGTGGACGGCAACGTGATCCCTGATCCTGCAATCGACATCGCCAAGATCTCGGTGTTCGACCGCCATCACGGAACCGACACCCGGGCCACGGGATTTGTGCGGGGGTTCGGCCTTGCCCGCGGCGCGCTGGGCATCACCAGCAACTGCGAGAACCAGAACCTGGTGGTGGTGGGAACCAGCGACGAAGACCTTGCCCACGCGGCCCGCACTCTTCAGGAGATCGGAGGGGGCTACGTCTGTGTGGCCGATGGCGAGGTGCTGGCCACCGTCCCCCTTCCCCTAGGGGGCATAATGAGCGATCAGCCGTGGGAGCGGGTGTATGACGAGTCGATCGAGGCCAACCATGCCGCGGCCTCGCTCGGCTGTGAGATCACGTCGCCGTACATGATCCTGGCTTTCGTCGGGTTGGCTGGCGTGCCCGACTACGGCCTCACCGAGAAGGGGCTCATCGACACCATGACCCAGTCGTTCATACCGGTGCTGTTGTGCTGTCGGTGCCCCCAGCACATTCATGATGGCGGGGGAGTGACACGATGAAGTCGGCTGGTCGAACCACGAGGAGACAACGATGACATTGGCACGGTTCTTGGGTTCGGCGATCGCGCCCCCCGAGCTCAGCAGCGATGAAGAGCGCGCTCTGGAGACGCTGGACGAGGTGATTGCCGAGGTGGTGGCGCCGCTGGCATCCGAGCACGACGATGCCGGTCGGTATCCCACTCGGGCCGTTGACGCACTAAAGGGCTGCGGCATCCTGGCGCTGGCCGTCCCTGCGGAGTTCGGAGGGGTCGGCGCATCTCACACTGCCAGCCTGCACGCCCAGGTACGACTGGCGGCGGCAGACTCGTCGGTAGCCCAGGTCTACAAGGTGCACGACGAGCTGGTGCGGGAGATCTTCAGCTATTGCTCGGACGAGCTGAAGCCACGGTTGGCCTCGCTGGTCCTCGATGAGAGCGCAACCCTGGGCCTGGCAGTGGCTGAGGCGGGCAAGACGGTGGCCGAGCCGTTCACCACGCTGGCCCTCGAGCAAGAAGACGGCGGCTATGTAGTCAACGGCCAGAAGATCTACACCACCGGCGCGGCGGAGGCCGATTACGTGGCGGTATGGGGTTTCAATCCCGAGCGGTTCACCCCGGAGAACCCGTTCTTCGCCCTCCAGCTAAACCTGGTGGCCAAAGACAACCCGGCTATGACGGTCCACCGCGACTGGGATGCGCTGGGACAGCGGGCCACCGACTCGGGGAGCATCAGCTTTGAGAATGTGAGGGTGGGTCCCGAGTGGGTTGCCAGCATCCCCGGTAGAGCGCCGCTGCCCCATTCCGGGGTCCGGTTCGAGGCCGGCTTTGCCGCGGTGAACGTGGGCATCGGCATCGGCGCGCTTCAGGCTGCGGTGCCGTTCGTTAACGAGCAGAGCCGGCCGTGGCCCTCAGCCGAGGTGGACAATGCGGTCGAGGATCCCATGGTTCAGCGGACGATGGGGGAGTTGGTTGCCGATCTCGCCGCCGCCCACGAGCTGACCATGCGGTGTGGCCACGCCCTTGATTCATTTGAGCGGGGCGAGATAAGCCGAACCGAACTGGCCATTCCCATTTATGCCGCCCGGTCGGCCGCCGACCGGTCCGGGTTGGCCGCCGCTCAAGGTGTCTACGGGCTTATGGGCACTCGCTCGGCTCGTCGCCCCCTGGGGTTTGATCAATGGTGGAGGAACGTCCGCACCCTCACGCTTCACGATCCGGTCGAGTGGAAGCACGTCGAGATCGGCCGCCACGTCCTCACTGGATGGGATCCTCCCCCCGGCATCTACACATGACGCTGCTCAGCGCGGAGCGTGTCCGCGCCGTCCCCAAGGTTGAGCTCCATATCCACCTTGAGGGCACGTTTCGCCCCGCGAGGGTCGCCGAACTGGCTGCCATCGCCGGCGAAGAGCCGCCCCGACCGGTCGACCGGCTCTTTGAGGCAGACAATCTCGCCGATTTCCTGGAAACCCTGGACTGGGTCTGCGGCTTGGTCCGCGACGGGCCGACCGCCGAGCAGGTGGCCTATGACTTCGCGGCCTACGCCCATAACCAGGGCATCGTCTACGCCGAGGTGATCGTGAACCCAACCCACTGGTCGGGACTGTCCACGGCTGGGCTCTTCACTGCGTGTGCTCGGGGATTCGATCGGGCCCAGGCCGCCGGGCTCGGCGACTATCGCCTGCTCCCATCAATTCTGCGACAGCAAACCGAACAGGAGGCCAGAGAACTGGTCGAGTGGATCGAGGGTGCAGGTTTGGACCGGATCATCGGGCTGTCGATAGATGGCAACGAAGAGGCAGCCGGTCGGACCGGTCCCCGATTCGCCCCCGCCTATGCCGACGCGGCCCGGATCGGTCTGGGTCGAACCGCCCATGCGGGGGAGTCGTCGGGCGCCGAGGGTGTCCGTGATGCCATAGAGCTTTTGGGCGTGAGCCGCATCGACCACGGGGTTCGCTGTGCTGAGGACCCGGCGGTATTGGCCATGGTCCTGGACAACAGCATCACGCTGAACGTCTGCCCAACGTCCAACTGCACCCTGCTGTACTCAAGCCTGGACGACCATCCGATCAGAGATCTGGACGCCGCCGGGGTGCGTTACACCATCAACACCGATGATCCTGAGACTCTCGGGATCACCTTGTGCAGCGAGCTCATGTTGGTTTCAAGCCATCTCGACTGGGGTATGGCCGATCTGGTCGCCGCCCAGCATCGTGCCATCGACGCCGCCTTTTGCTCGGATGAAGACAGAGCGGTCCTGCGAGCCCTGCTCGATCAAACAGTCGGGACGTAGTTCTCGCCCAACCCCCGGGGCATGCGGGCCCACCGGGCGCTGGCGGTGAGAATCAACAAGGCCACGAAGAACGGGATGGCGTTTAGCCCCTCGACGGGAACGTCGACGAACACATTGTTCAGGTTGAACCCCAGCGCCTCGAAGAACCCGAACACGAATGCCCCCACGGCGGCACCCCAGATGCTCCAGCTGGCCATGATGATGACGATCAGGGCGATGAAACCGCGGTTCGCAGTGAGCCAGGGCTGAAACCGCCCCACGCTGCCCAACATCAAGGCGGCACCGCCCAGCCCGCCGAGGAATCCCGACATCAGCGTGGCTATGGTGCGGACGCGCACCACATCCACGCCTCGGGCCGCCGCGGCATCAGGATCCTCTCCAACGGCCTTTACTTCGAGGCCGAAGATGGTCCGAGAGGCGATGAATCCGGTCACCAGCACCAGACCCAAGGCCAGCCACGTGTACCAGCTGTGGCCGAACAGGGCGTCGCCGAGCCAGGGGATGTCGGACAGGAGCGGAATGTCGACCTCTGAAGGCAAAGACACCTGGCGGTCCCTTCCGCCGACATCGGTTGTGACCCGGAAGATGTACCCGGTCGTCCCGATGCCGAGGATGGTCAGGCCGAAACCGACGACCACCTGATTGGCGTACAGGCGAATCGAAAGCAAGACCATGAAGGCGGCCAACAGCATCCCGGCCAGGCCTCCCACCAAGAATCCAAGCGGGGCCACTGTGGGGTCGGCCACATAGAGCGACGTCAGGGCGCCGATGATCATGTACCCCTCGAGCCCCAAGTTCAAGACGCCGGCCCGCTGGGCGAAGGTCTCGCCGATGGAGGCGTAGATCAGCGGGGTGGCCAACCGCAGGCCGCCTGCCACCGTGGCACTCCAAAACGTGGCCTCCAGCAATTGGCTCATCGGCGTCTCCTCCCGACGAGGGTGAAGTTGGCCATGACCCCGCGGGTGAGGCGAACGATCTGGGGGGCATATCGGATTGAGAACCCGAGTAGGAGGAGCGCCTGAATGATGTCGGAGAGTGAGGCAGGTATGCCCTCGGATGACTGCATGGCCAAGCCGCCGGCCTGGAGAGCCCCGAATAGGAGCGCGGCCACCAGCACGCCGCCCGCGGTCGCGCCTCCGAGGAAGGCGACGACGAGGCCGAAGAACCCGATGTCGGATGCGATCCCCACGTAGACCCGCTGGAGAAGGCCGGCGGCCTGGATCCAACCGACCAGACCGGCGGTAGCCCCGGAGATGAGGAGCGAGTTGATGATCACCCGGTTGCTGGAAATTCCCAGGCTTTGGGCTAGGTTCGGGTTCTCACCGTAGAGGTCGTAGCTGAATCCCCGATCTGAGCGCACCCACCAGATGAAGGCGAGGCCGATGATGACGGCGGCAAAGACCCCGGTGTGGAAGCGGGTACCGTCGATGACCAGTCCGAGGATGCCGTTGTCCGGGTAGGGGTCGGACTGCGGGGTGATCGCGGTGGGGGGCTTGAGCGGGTTGTTGAGGAGGTATTCGATGAGCAGGGCGGCGAACTCCGTGAACAGCAGGGTTGAGAGAATCTCGTTCACGCTGAAGTAGGCCCGCAGCATCGCCGGGATCAACACCCAGGCCATGCCGAAGAGGGCGCCTCCGATCGCGGCGGCCGGAATGGCCACCGCAGACGGTGCCGTCTCGAAGAACTGGGCGGTCAAAAGCGCCCCTATGGCACCGGCAACAACTTGGCCCTGGGCGCCGATAGTGATGAGCCCGGCCCGAAGCGCCACCGCGGTGCCATACCCCACGATGGCCAGGGGTGCGGCCCGAGACAAGGTCTCGCCCAGCGCGAATTTCGATCCGAAGGCGCCGTCGAGCATGGCCCCATAGGCGGTGAGCGGATTCTCTCCTGAAAAGAGCATGATTAGCCCGCCAACCACCACCGCAATGAGAACGGCAAGGCTGCTCGTCGACAATGAAGTGGTGAAACTGCGCTCCTCGGTCCCCGTGGGTGCGTCCTCGATTTCGCCCTGCTCGCCGTCCGCGACCACGTCAGTCACCGGACACTCCCGACGTCTCGGACAAACCGGCCATGGCCGCGCCCAAGCGTTGTGGCGTCATGTCCTCGATGGGGAACGCATCGGTCACCACTCCCCGGTAGAGCACGATGATCCGATGGGCCAGATCGGCCACCTCGTCGAGATCAGCGGAGATCACCACCACAGCACCCCCGGCCTGGGCAACGGCAAAACAGCGATCGCGCATGGCCTTGGCCGCTTCAGGGTCAAGGCCCTTAGTCGGCCCATGGGCAACGAGCACTGCTGGGTTCTGCTCCAGTTCCCGCGCCGCCATCAGCTTCTGCTGGTTCCCGCCCGATAGCGAGCTGGCCATGGCTGCGGGTTCTGGAGGACGGACTTGGAATCGCTCAATCAATTCCCGGGCGTGGTGGGCGATCTTGTCGCCCATACGCACTCCGAATCTGGTGAATCGACGATTGCCGATGTGTCGGGCGGTGGCGTTGTCGGCAACCGTGAAGGACGCGGCGAGACCGTTGGAGCGGTCCTCGTGGATGTGGGCCACGCCCGCCGTTATCGCCTGGCCCGCCGATCCAGAAATGTCTGTGTCATCCACCAAGACGTTGCCGCTGGCCAGCTTGACCTGTCCGGTGAGGGCTTTTGCCAATGATTCCTGGCCGTTTCCGGCAATGCCGACCACTCCCAAGATCTCACCGGCGGCCACATCGAAGTCGAGACCGTGGCATCCGACGCCGTGTGGAGAAGAAACCGAGAGGTCACTCACCGTCAATCGAGTTGACCCCCGCTGGATCTCGGGCCGATTGACCTCTAGAAGCGAAACGTCGCCAATCATGAGGGTTGCCACCTCGCGGAGGTCGGCGTCCCGTACGTCGGCCCCTTCAACCACAACCCGGCCTGCTCGCAATACCGTGAGCCGGTCGGCCAACTCCGTCAACTCGGGCAATCGGTGGGAGATGTAGATGATCGGAGTGCCCTCAGAGCGCAAACGGTGGCAAAGTGCGATGAGGGCCTCAGTCTCAATGGGCCCCAGTGCCGAACTGGGCTCGTCCAGGATCAGCAGCCGTGCCCCCCATGCCACCGCGATGAGGATTTCCGCTTGTTGGCGAATAGCCAGCGCCATATCGTCGATGAGCGTTTCCGCGGGGACGCCCAGACCGAATTCGTCGGACCAGCGTTCCACCTCGTCCCGGGCCGCGCCCGCGTTGAATACCGCAGGCGCATCCGGTCGTCCCAGTTGCAGGTTTTGGGCGACGGTGAGCCCCCTGACCAGCGAGAGCTGCTGCCTTACGTGGGCGACCCCGGCAGCGGCGCCTTCCCGGCGCGATACCGGCTGGTAGGGCTCGCCGAACAGGCTCATTGACCCGGCATCAGAGTGGATGGATCCGGCGACAATCTTGGCTAGCGTGGATTTGCCCGCGCCGTTCTCGCCGACGAGCGCGTGAATCTCACCCTCCTCAAGGGTGAAATCCACGTCCTCCAGAGCCTGGACGACCCCGAACCGCCGGGAAACACCCCGAACTGACAGGGGAGTGCCGGATGCGGGCGCCGCGCCAGTCTCAGAATTCAATGATTGAGCAGCCGGCTAGCCGGGGAAGGGAATTGAGAACTCGCCGGCCTCGATAGACGCGACCAGCTCGTCGAGCGCGGCTTGCAGTTCGTCAAGGCTCACTGCGGTCTCAACCGTCGCATTGGTGTTGACCGGCAAGACCTCAACTTGGGCATTGAAGATGCCACCGGGATAGAACGCGTATCCCTCTTCGCCTACCGCGTGCACTTCACCGTCGGGGGTGCCGAATGTTTCGTTGCGAACCTGGGCGAAGAAATCCAGGTACAGGTCTTTCATGCGGATGACGGTGGCGGCCAGATAGACATCGGGTGCCGTCTGCTCCTGGGAGCCGAATCCCACCGAGATTGGAATCCCTGCAGCTGATGCGGTCTGAGCGGCACCGATGCAGATTCCGTCACCAGAGCAATAGATGAAGTCCGCGCCCTGGTCGATTAGCTGCTGGGTGACCTCAGCCGCGGCCTGAACGTCGACGAACGAACCGGCGAAGCCCTCGAGGAATTCAATGTCGGGGTTCACCGACAAAGCTGCGTCGCGGAACGATTGGTGCATCGTCTTCACAAAGTCGAATTCAGGGCCTCCGACGATCCCAATGGTGTCGCCGACCACTGCCTTTGCGGCCAGAATGCCATTCGGATAGGCCATGTCCTGCACGTTGTAGAGCCAGTCCACCACGTTGTCGCTCGTGACCGAGCCGGGCACCAATATGCCGCCGGTCATAGAGAACGACACATCGGGGAACTCCGCATAGAGCTGCTGGATCGGATCCACGTACTCGATGCCGTGCCCCAGGATCAGGTCGAATCCCTGGCTGGCGAAGTCGCGAATGGCCGGCAGCGAGTCGGTCGGGTCGATGATCTCCTCGAGAACCTGGGTCTCGACGTTGCCATCTTCGGCTACCGCGTCGCGCAAGCCCTCGTAAGCCGCCTGGCTGAACGAGTTGTCGTTGCGCACCCCCGGCAGCAAGAGCGCCACCCTGAGAGGACCCTCTTCGGGCTCAGGCTCGGGTTCCGGTTCGGGCTCAGGCTCGTCCTCGACTTCGGGCTCGGGTTCTGGCTCGGTCTCGGCCGGCGCCGGTTCGGGTGCCGGTTCTGCCTCGTCGTCGTCGTCGTTGCCGCACCCCGCGGCGAACAAGCCGAAGACCATCAGCAGTGCGAAGATCCTGAATAGGTACGAAGAACGTCGTGACACGGGTACCTCCCCCTCGTACGGCGCTGCCATCGGAACAGCGCGCGTGTCGGACAACAACCGACACTAGCCCCTTCTCCGAGGAGCGTCGATTGCGAAGGTTGCGGGCCGTCAGCTACGTCGCCGCTGGGGGTTCGTGCGCACGGGATATGCCTGCCGCGCCACCTCGGCAATGGCGTCCTCGTCCACCGTCGTGCAGCGTCCGTCTCTCACGACGGTCTCCCCATTCACCATTACCAACGAGGCCCGATCGGAGAGCCCGCCGAGGACCAGGCCGATGACCGCGTCGTGGACGCCCACCCGGTCGACGGTGGTCATATCCCAAGCGGCTATGTCTGCGGCCATCCCCACTTCGATCGCTCCCAGATCATGGCGTCCTAAGCACGCCGCTGAGCCTCTGGTTGCCAGCCGGAGCAACTCGTACGCCCTCGGCCACTTGTGTGCGGGCATTTGCATGTCGCGGTGGGCCAGAGCCGCCAATCGGATGTCGCCGAGTTGGTTGCAGCCGTCATTGGAGGCTGAACCCGTCGTGCCGAACCCCACCTTGCATCCGGCATCGAGGTACTTACGCAGAGGCGCCAAACCCCACCCCATGCGCAGATCCGGCGCGATGAGATGCACGATTCCCACACCAGCCTGGGCGAATTCCGGGATCTCCTCATGGGGCGGATCGACCATGTGGGCCAGCCACACCCTGTCGTTGTTCCATCCGTTTTCGACGAGGAAGTGCCACGGCGTGACTCCATAGGTGTCGACGCAAAACCCGGTGTCGATGACCTCGTACAGATGGGTGTGCATGCCAATTTCCGGTCGTTCGGCGGCCAGTCGGGCGAACTCGCGGTACATCTCAGGCTCATCGGTGTGCACCCCGCACGGAGCCAGATCGATCCTGATACGGGCCAGGGGATCGGGGTCGTGGTACTTGTCGATGAGCTCTTGCGAGTGGCGCAGAACCTCGTCAATCGACTGACAGGCGATGTCGGGCACCACGCCGCCGCGGTTCTTGCCTTTGGTCATCGAGCCCCGGCCGGCGTGCAACCGGATTCCGGTTTCTAGGGCGCCTTCGATCATCTCCTCGATGAAGGGTTCGGTCTTGCCCTCGACGAACACGTAGTGCTGGTCTGCAACCGTGGTGACCCCGCCCAGCAGAGACTCCACCATCCCCGCCCGGGCGACGGCGCCCACTGAAGCTGGCGTGTAATGGCCCTGGCGCCAGAGATACAGCGTTTTCACATGGAGCGCGGTCAGCCAGGGGTGAATGGGCGCCCGCTCCAGTTCGGCAAATGAGCGCAACCCCACCTGGTAGAGGTGCTGGTGCCCGTTGATCAGACCAGGGAGCACCAGCAGCCCTTGGCCGTCTATGACCTCGACAGAGTCATCGACCTCAAGGCCATGGCCGACTGCGGCAATGCGCTGGCGGGACACCAGGATGTCTGCGCCTTCCAGCTCCCGGTCGCTCTCGTCGAAGGTGACCAGGTGGCTGATGTTGCGGATCAAGGTGTCTGGCATCTCCTGCGAGTTTCGCCTTTGGGCCGGTGACAGCGCAATCGCCGCTGATGGGCTTAGCAATCGCTCGCTAGTGTCGCGACACCTATGAAGCCCCGGTTGGTCGGCCAGCGGGTTCCCCGCACAAACGACGACGAGCTGCTGCGCGCCACGGGTCGCTACCTCGACGACATCGTGCTGCCCGGGATGGTCCATGCCGCCATTGTCAGGAGTCCGGTGGCCCACGGGCGACTGATCGGATTCGATCCTGTCGACGACGGCCCCGCCACGGTCTACAGCCCCGATCAGCTGTCAGAGCTCATTCCCGGCGAGTTGCCCGTTCTGTGGATATTGGGCAACCAGCAGCAGAGTTCCACACCGGTGATCGACAACGTTATGCGATACGTGGGCCAGCCAATCGCCGTGGCCATCGCAGATTCCCGGTATTTGGCCGAAGACCAGGCCGAGCGGGTTGGCCTAGACATCGAAGAACTCGACCCGGTGTTGGAGATCGACGAAGCACTGGCTCCTGACGCGGCGCTGTTGTATCCCGAGCTCGGATCGAATGTGCTCGCCTCGTTCGAAGCGGGGGACTCAGAGGGTCACACCGCGTCGGTGTTCGCGGCGGCGGATCGCATACTGCAAATGAGGTTGCGGATAGGGCGCGTTCACGGGTTGGCCATCGAGGGGAGAGGGATTGTCGCGGTTCCCGAACCCGGGGGGAAGCTCACGGCCTACACGTCGACACAAGCGCCCCATTCGGTGCGCGATTCACTGTGCGAGGCGTTGGGCATGGCTCAGAGCCAGGTGCGGGTGATCGCCCCTGATGTCGGGGGCGGATTCGGCCTCAAAGACCATTTGTACGAGGACGAGGTCATCGTGGCCGCGGCGGCCATGGATTTGGGTCGACCGGTGAAATGGGTTGAGGACCGATCCGAGTCCCTTATAGCCACCACCCACGCCCGCGACGAGATACACAACATCGAGGCGGCATTCGACAATGACGGAACTCTGCGGGGGCTGCGAGTGGAGGGCTTGCGGAACGCCGGGGGTCGGTTCACGGTATTCGGCGGTGGACCCCTGTTCACCGTGTTCGGTGTTGTGCCCGGGCCATACGGCTGGGATGCAGTGCGCTGCGTGGGCCGGGTGGTGGCCACCAACACCATGACAACGGGGGCTTACCGGGGATTCGGCCAAACCCAGGCGGCGTTCATTCGTGAGCGAGTGGTTGATCAGGTGGCCGCGGAGCTGAGTCGTGATCCGGTGGAGATTCGGCTTCAGAACATGATCGGTCCCGAACAGCTGCCGTATCGGATTAGAACCATGATCGAGTTCGATAATGGCGATTACCCTCAGTCGCTTCGGCGGGCCAGACAGCTCATCAACAGCGGTCCTGATGCTCCTGATGATGGACGGCTTCGCGGTGTGGGCTATTGCTGCTACGTGCAGATGGCCGGAATCGGGCCGAGCACCGCGAACGAATTCATCGGACTCAGTATCGGCGGGTTCGAGAGCGCTGAAGTCCGTATTGAACTCGACGGGTCGGTTCGGGTGGCCACCGGGGTCTCTCCCCATGGCCAGGGTCTGGAGACGACCATTCCCCAGTTGGTTGCCGACGAGCTCGGCGTGGGACTGGACACGATAGAGCTGGTGCACGGCGACACCGACACCGCTCCGTATTCGCCGTACGGCACGGCCGCCTCGCGATCGATTGCCGTGGGCGGCGGAGCGGCGGTTGTCGCCTCCCAGCGGGTGGCAGACAAGATCAGAGCCATCGCGGCCGAGATCCTGGAGGCGAGTCCAGCAGACATCGAGCTGGAGGAAGGTCAAGCCCGCGTGGCCGGCACGGAGGTCGGGGTGAGCATTCCCGACGTGGCCAAGCGCGCCTGGCAAGGCTTCCGGCTTCCTAAAGGAATCGAGCCCGGACTGGCGGAGTCGTACTCCTACGACCCCGTCAGCGCCACGTTTTCCTACGCCACCCACGCCTGCCGGGTTGCGGTTGATCCCGGCACCGGGCAAGTGGCCGTGGAGGACTATGTGGTGGTGAGCGATTGCGGCACTATGGTCAATCCCACCATCGTCGAAGGCCAGATCCAAGGGGGTGTGGCGCAGGGTTTGGGCGCGGCGCTGATTGAGGAGTTCGTCTACGACAGCAATGGCCAGCCGCTGATGTCGACTTTGCTCGACTATCACGTTCCAAACAGCGCGACGATGCCCGATATCCGCATCGAGCACTTGGAGATCCCCAGCCCGCACACCCCAGGGGGGATGAAGGGCATGGGGGAGGGGGGAACCAACGGTGCCTACGCTGCGGTCGTGAACGCTGTCTGTGCTGCGCTGCCGGACTTGGACTGGACCAACGTGACCACACCGCTTTCACCGAACCGGATTTGGGAGGTACTCCATGGCCAATCCTGACCACACCAGAGTGCGGGTGCTCTACTCCGATATGTTCGGATTCGCCCGCGGAAAGTACATCCCGATGGCGGCGGCCACCGGAGAGGTGGGCTTTTCCATTGCCATCTTCGGGGTGGGTTACGACCGGGCATTGATTCCAGCCCCCGGTGCCGAAGTGCTCGACGGACTTGGTGATTTCCGTGCTGTCTACGACCTAGAGCGGGTCAGGGACTGCTGGCAGGAGGGGACCGGGGTGGTCATCGCCGATCTAGTCCAGGACAACAAGCCGCTCGCCATCTCGCCTCGGAACGCGTTGTCCAAGGCGGTCGATGACCTCGAAACCGCCGGGTACCGGGCCAGAGTCGGGATCGAGCTGGAGGCCTACGTGCTTCAGCCTGACGGAAAGGGGGGCTGGGAGGAGTGGGACACCCCGGGTTCGCATTGCTACGGAACCGGCCCGTTGGTGGACCCCACCGGCCTGCTGGACGACATCATGGCCGCGGCCGCAACCGCGGGCATCGGGTTGGAGACCATCGCCAGCGAGTACGACACCCCTCAGTTCGAGTTCACCATCGAGCACCAGGAGCCCCTTGATGCGATCGACAACACCTTCCTGCTCAAGCTGCTGTGCCGAGAGGTCGCCGCCCGGCACGGGCTCTTGTTGACGTTTCTCGGCCGTCCCTTCGGCGATCGCGGCGGCAACGGCCTCCATGTGAACATCAGCTTCCAGAACGATGCCGGCGAGCATCTGTTCCAAGACGCAGAGGCCGCCGATGGGCTCTCCGCCCTCGCCCACCACGGCATTGGAGGCATGCTCGACCATCACGAGGCGCTGACCGCGCTGTGCGCCCCCACCGTCAACGCCTACAAGCGGCTCATTCCTGGGCAGTTGTCGGGCTATTGGGCCAATTGGGGCTACGACCACCGCGCCGTGGCGATTCGCGTGCCTCGTGATCGCGGTGCAGCCACCCGACTGGAGAACCGACTGCCCGATGGCGCGTCAAACCCCTATGTGGCCACCGCGGCGCTATTGCAGGCTGTGCTCCTCGGAGCGAAGGGCCAGATCTCGCCACCCCCATGCGAGGAAGGCGACGGACTTGAAACCGCAAACACTGTGCGCTGCGCTCCCGAGAACCTCAGTCTGGCCCTAGATGCCCTCGAGGCCGACCAGGTCTTGGTCAAAGCCGTGGGCTCAGAACTTGTGGCCAACTTCGTGGCCATGAAGCGTGAGGAGTGGCGCCGTTTCTCGCAAGCGGTCACCGACTGGGAGCTAAACGAATATCTGACCTACCACTAGGAGTTCGCTCGGCAAGGAAATCGGGCGGGGCAGTGCCCTAGCTGCCCTCTACGTCGGTTGCGGGCTCGAGTTCGAACAAGCGCAGCTCGCGTTCGGTTACGGCGTCGTACTGGGTCCACAGCGGATACCAGGACACTGCGGTCTGCCACCTCGACTCCCGCTCGCCACCGACGAGGAGTCGAGCCCGCACGGGTGTGCGTTGGCCGCGGAACACGATCTCGGCATTGGGGTTAGCCAGGAGGTTGGCTGTCCACGCGGGATGATCTCCGCGGGCGAAGTTGCTGCCCACCACCAAGAAGCGGCCCTCTTCGAGCGGGACCGCGCCGAGAGGTGTCTCGCGGGTCTGGCCAGTCTTGGCGCCGGTGGAGAAGAGCATGAGCATGGGCTGCGCGGCGGAATCGAGCAGTGTTCGCCCCCGGGTGAGCCGGTTGATCGCCCGGTGGACCCGCGGCACAATGTGCGGACCGAGGGTCCTGAACGGCCGAGAGAGCACCACGCGGGCTGGCATCCTGAAACCATTGGGCGGTGTCGGCGCTTTGCAGGGATCTGGGTCGGGGAGAGCTTTGCCGATCTGGCGGTTGGAGAGGAGGCCGGCTACATGCCAAGCGGACAGGCTGTCGGAGAAGGTCTCCTCAATATCGCGGAACTCAACCCCATATACGGAGAGATCGCTATCTTCCGATCCTTCCCACTGGGTGAGCACGCTCATACTGAATCTGTTCATGGCCGCGTTGATCGGGACGACACGACGTATCGCGTCAGCCGTGCGACCCATCCCCCGGAGAGCAGAAGGGGGAAGCGGCATCATGGGGAATCTTCGACCGGTGATATCGCGGTGGATGCGGGCGAAGAGGTTCATATCCACCAGATGACCGCCGCACATGACACGACGGGGCCCATGGCCCGATTCAAGTAGTGCCACCAGGAGCGAGGCCATATCTCGGACATCGGAGATGGCCACCGCGGCCTTGCGGGTGGGAATGATGCCGGTTGCGGTGAATCGGGCCATGTCCTCGCTGGCCTCACCGAAAGCCGAGCCCGCGGGCGGGCCGATCACCGCGCTCGGATACACGATGGCAATAGGAGCCCCGTCAGCCTGGAGTTTTCGGGCCACCATCTCCGCGTCGGCCTTGGCTTGGCCGTAGGTGTAACCGGCTGAAGAAGGGGGGTGATCGACCGTGAGCGAGCCCGCTCCGGGGTCGAACAGGGCAGCCACGCTGGAAACGTGAATGATCGGGTCGAGACCCATGGCATGAGCCTGATGGAGTACGAGTCGGGCACCGGCGATGCTGTTCTTGATCCCCTGGGCGTTGCCGCGGGCGTCGAGCGACACGACGGCGGCGCAGTGGATGGCCGCGTCGGCGCCGTGGAGGGCTGAGGTGACGGCATCAGGATCGGTCATGTCGCCCACGACAAAGTCGATCGGGGGCAAGTCGAAGGCGTCGCAAAGGGCTTCAAGTTTTTGGGGCGATCTCACCAGCGCACAAACTTCATGACCTGCCTGGATTGCCCGCGCCGCGGTGTGACCGCCGATGAATCCCGTTGCCCCTGTCATCATGACGCGCACTGGAAAACACCCTAGTGGTCCGTAGTGTGTGGTCGATCATTACGACTGGTCGGCAGCCTCCGGGGTGGGATCGTCGCCGGTTGGAAACGCGCCCTACCCGCAGACGGTAGATTCCGTTTGTGGACCCAGATTCCCGCCGAGCGGCCAACCTTGAGCGGATCCGGGAGTATTTCGATCTGATCGCCACTGGCGATGTCGATGAATTGGCGCAGTACTGGCACGACGAAATCATGTTCGAGGCTCCGTTCTCGTTTACGGGGAAGCCCTCGCGCACTGTTGGCAAACAGGCGGTTTACGACCGGCTTTCAACCTCGTACGGGCTGGTCAGCATGGCCTTCCATATCACCGAGATCTACGAACTCTCCGACCCTGATCGTTTCCTGGTCGAGTATGACAGCGATGGCCATATGCTCGGCTCAGGTGAGCGATACCAGAACAGCTACATCACGTTGGTGGAGGTGCGGGAAGGCCTGATCAGCCGATTCCGCGAGTTCTACGACTCCCAGCGGTGCTCGGCAGCCTTTGGCCCGCTACTTGACTCCGACCACTGATCGATTATGAATAGCGAAAGCCAATTGCCAGTAGAAGGAGTTTCAGGTGGCTGACCAATCGGCAAAGGTATGGGATGAACTCGTTGAGTTGATGGGTGAGATCGAGCGCGATTGGTGGCGGGAGGCCAGAGCGATGCCGACTGCTGACGACCGGGCCCAGGCGCGGCTGTTTGCCCTGAATGGCCTGCAGCATGCCTTGGAGTTCTGGTCGCAGGCTGATCCGGCCCGGCCATGGTTCTATCGGTGGTTCTCTCCTACCAAGAAGCTGCTGGGGGACAACCCTGATGCCATCTACTACGGCAGCGTGATCGATCCCGGTCGCGACTATGTAATCCGGGGGAACCTGGCCGGAGCGGTGTATACCTCGTTCACGGTCGAGCAGGGAACTGCTGGCGGTGCGATGTCGAGCGGGCTCGGGGCCACGCTCAACGACGATGAGATCGAGATCAACTCCGATGGGAGCTACGAGTTGCACGTCAGCCAGAACCCCCAGCCGGGAAATTGGCTGGCGCTCTCGCCTGAGTCCGGCAGCATCACCACACGGCACTACTTCGAGTGGGATCGTCCTGTGGCAACCGACCCGAACATGCACGTTCCCCTGTCCATCGAGCCTACGGTCGATCCCGGTCCACCAGCCATACCCGATGACACGACCTGCGCCGAAGGACTTCAGCGGGCTATCACCTTTCTTCGCAGCGTTACCGTGGACCGGCCCTCGGGCCCCCGAGAACCATTGGCGTGGAGCTCAACTGTTCCCAACCAGTTCACCAATCCACCGCTTGACGAGGGCAATCGGGCCATCGGCTATGCCGCGGCCGACAACGCGTACCGCTCGACCCGCTATCAGCTGGGTCCCGACGAAGCGCTTGAGATTCGCGGCTGGTTTCCGCAATGCCGGTTCGCCAACGTGGTGCTCAACAATCGCTTCATCCAGACTCCGCCGTACCGGAGCCGCCGGGTTTCCCTCAACCGACGCCAAACAGTGCTTGAGCCCGATGGCTCGTTCCGCATGATCCTCGCCCACCGCGACCCCGGAGTCCCCAACTGGCTGGACACCGCCGGTGCCCCCACCGGCACCATTTTCTGGCGCTACCTGCTTCCCACCGAACAGCCCACCCAACTCGAAACACGTGTGCTGTCCGCAGGCGACTGAGGGAGTTCAGGTGACAAGCGTTGGCGACGAGCGGGTGTTGTTGGTTTCGGGTGACTCTCATGTCGGGCCAACCTTGGATGCGCTGCGGGCGTACTGTCCCCAGGAGCACCTAGAAGCCTTTGATGAGTTCGTCATCAGCCCGCAGGTCAAGGAAATGCGGGCAGGAGCGCGACAGGGGCGTGCGCTGTACCTGAAGACTTCGGGACACGACGATCCGCAGGCTCGTCTTGCTGACATGGACCGAGACGGCATCGCCGCCGAAGTGATGTTCCACAACAGCTTCAATGGCGAACCCATGCCGTTCAACGACCTGGGTTGGCCCGAACTGGACAGTCCTGAGCTGGCCGGCGTGGGGTTCCAGATCTACAACCGGTGGCTAGCCGACTTCTGCTCGGCGGCCCCCGAGCGCCTGATTGGGCTTGCGCATATTCCGCTGTGGGATATCGACACCGCAATCGAAGAAGTGAGGTGGGCCGCGGCTCACGGGTTGCGGGCGGTGAACTTCCCCAGTGCCCGCCCGCAGTGGGTCCAGTACAACGAATCGCACTGGGACCCGTTTTGGGCTGCGGTGGAAGAAGCCGGAATGGTGCTGGCCACCCATGCTGGAGCAGCCACCGACCCAGCCGTGCGGGCGGTTAACGGGACGCCGCTGCTGTTGATGGAAGCTGGCGGTGCTTACAACCGCAGGGCGATCGCCCGCATGATCCTGGGTGGGGTCTTCGAGCGGTTCCCGGGACTCAAGCTGGCCATGACCGAACAGCCCGGGGTGTGGATCCCGTCGGCGCTTGTCGAACTCGACTCAGCTGCGGAGGCCCCCCTGCCGCTGAGCAACGGAAAACTCTCGAAGGCACCCAGCGAGTACTTCAAGTCCAACGTCTTCGTCGGCGCCAGCTTCGTCGCCCCGTTCGAGGTCGAGGCCGCAGTGGGGGACTGGTGGTGGACCAACATCTTCTGGGGGCGGGACTACCCCCATCCTGAGGGCACCTGGCGTTACTCCGACGACCCCGACGAGACGCCCATGACCCATCTCTCGCTGCGCCACGCCATGGCCGGCACTCCCAACGACAAGGTCCGGGCCATCGTCGGCGAGAACGCCGCCCGCGTCTACGGCCTAGATGCCGACAAGTTGCGGGGGATCGCCGATCAGATCGGCCCCACTATCGAGGAGATCACCACGTCCCTAGAGGCAGTGCCCGCCCTAGACGGACCGGAGCGCCAGGGCTACGGCTATTTCGCCTTCCGCACCTCCGGCCCCTATTCCTAGAACTGGTTTCACAGATCGCGCCCAAGCAGGCTGAAGCACTGACCGGTAGGGCCGGCTTGCGTTGAGCGGGTAGCGAGAAATGCGACGTAGTCGGCTACCTCGCTGGGCTCCTTCATACGATCTCCTCCAAGAGCCGGCTCCAGCTCATGCAGGCGCTCCATCGGCAGACCCACCGTCCAGCTCAACAGCTCAGTGGCAACCGCGCCCGGGACGATCTCGTTGACGGTGATACCCCGGGGCCGGAGTTCTCGGGCCAGCACGCGGACGTACATGGACACCGCTGCTTTTGCCGAGCAGTAAGCGGAGGCTCCCGGTGAGGGCGAATGACCCTGACCGGAGCCGATCATGATTATGTGCCCGCCGTCACCAGCGGCAAGCAGCTCAAGTGCGGTGTCGCAGCAGTAGTGCACCGCATGCACGTTGACGTCGAAGCAGCGGTCCCAGTCGTCGTCAACAAGCTCTCCCACCGGTACGAGCGGCTGCATCGCCCCGGCATTGTTCACCAGGATGTCCAGTCGGCCGAAGACCTCTTCGGTGCGTTCGAAAAGGTGGCGGACCTCAGCCCGTGCCGACACATCTGTCACGACCACTTCGGCCCGTCCGCCGGCAGTCTGTATCTCGGCCGCAACCTCATTGAGCTCATGGGCAGAACGAGCGGCAAGCACCACCGCAGCGCCTTCCTGGGCCAATCGCTCAGCACACGCCCGTCCGATACCCCGTCCCGCGCCCGTTACGACTGCGACCCTCCCTGTGAGTGGCTTCATCGACATAACACCTCCTGCGGACTCGTGCGATCTGGACAATAGATCACATGAACCATGCCGCCTCTTCACCCAGCCGCGCTGGAAATCAGCAGAGAATGCCGAGCGCTCCATGGAAGTGTTGGCGAGTGAGTGTTCTGCCCGAAGTGGTCGTTGGCCCTCGGCTGGTCCTGAGGTGTGGCGCATGTTTGTGGCTCTTCTCTAGTCCGCAAGAGCTCGAAGGCGGCCGATTCGGGGGTCGTTGCTGCCCAGGTAGCGGACAAGCACTCCGAGCACGGCCTCGTGGTCGAGAGTGCCGGCGGCGTTCATTTCCTCAAGGTCGGCCCAGTCTCTTGTGCGATTGAAGAATGCCTTGAACACGGCCAAATCACGACAGGCGAGGAAGGGAATATCTGTGCCTCCGAATGACTCGATACGCGCCCGGGCGGCGGCGGCTTCGTGGAACGGGGTGGTGTTGAAGAAGATGTCGACCGGCGTTTCATCCCACCACAATCGACTTTGCCCATCGGCCTGGAGCTCGCGGAGGTTGACCTTGGTAACAGCTACCCCATTGGGGAGAGTGGACAATACCTGGTCGAGTTGGTCGAGCCCCACGAAGAGATTCACATCGATGTCGATGGTTCCCCGGGCCTGTTGGGTACACCACGCAAGGGCCAGTGCGCCGCCGAAGGCGTGGGGGATATCGGCGTCCTCCAGATCTTCATGGAGGGCGACAATCCGCTCGACCAGGTTCATCGCCCGAATACGGGGAAGTCGAGGGTGGGGGAGTGGCGAGCCGGGAACTCGGCAGCCAATTCGAGAACAGCAGCCAATTCAGTGCCTCGGTCGAGTCGGTCGTCGCCCCGTATCCGAGGACAGAGTTGTTGGTCGAGGGCAAATCCGGCAGCCCGAACGATCCTCTCCACGGTGGTAACCGAGGGCGTCTTTGTGCCTGCTTCATAAGCGGCGATTGCAGAATGCGACGTGCTGGCTCGCGCCGCGAGTGCCCGCAGCGTTAGCCCCGCCCCTACACGAGCCGCGCGTATGACCTGGGCAGCATCCACACCCATATGGTATCCGATCAGATACCAATGGTCATCCTAGATCCTAGGTGCGGTAGCGCCAGGCGATGTGGGAGGAGCGGCGGGCGATCTGGGTTTGGCGGTCCACGGGGGGTAGGTCAAGCTCGCTGATGCGGACCACCTGGGCGTCAACGACAGGGGTGTCGGGTGGGTGCCACCAGCGGATGGTGCACAGCACTGAGTCCCGGCCTTCGGTGTCAAGCCAGTTGGGTCCACCAGGATCGGAGCCGGCGATGACGATGGGCCCGGACTCGATGAGCGCATGGTTGAGGCAGGTCAGTCGGTTGGTGAAGTCGAGGGCCTCGTACCACGGGCGGTTGTAGAGCTGGATATCCCACATGGCGGCCCCCCGGTGGTCGATGTCGACGACAAGGGCTTGGTCGGCATCGAGGGCCACCCCAGCGTGGCTGTAGATGAGCGTCTTGACGCCGCGGCCCATCCCGGCCGGGGGGAGGAACGTGTTGGGAGGCTGGTCGCCGAGCATTCGCTCCTGATAGCCGTTCCAGAAGTCGAAGGAGTGTTCGATCTCACCCAGCGCTGTGCTGAGGATGGCAGCGGCATCAATCTCCGGCTTCGGCTCGCCCACTGTGTCGAGTCGCTCGATGACGAAGGTAGCCGGTTCGGCGGGCTGCCAGTCGAAGTAGTAGTCGCGGATGTGGACGAACGAGCCTTCGGGGTCTAGCGGCAACCAGCTTCCATTCTGGTTGTCACGCTCTTCACCGCCCAGCATTATGTCGATGGCATCGCCGGGGCCCAGCCCGAGACTTGATCCGGTCACCTCTAGCCCAACTCCCGCACCGCCGCTTTGAGTCGCCCCAAGTTTGATTTGAAGGACGAACTCCTCGCAGGAGCCCATGTGTCCAGAAATCCGGTACACCCCGTCGCCATCGATACGAGTCCGGCGAGCTACCTGGTCGGCGTTGGGCCCACCCCACTGATAGACGGGATCGCTGCTCCGGAAAAATGCAGGATGGCGGGGATCGTTGTGGCCGATCGAATAGGTCAGCCAGCAAGCCACTTGGTTGGCCAGATGCCTCTGCCCCTCGGCGTCGAGGCCCTCCCCGAGAACCCGAATACGATCGCAAAATTCACGCCAATCCGTCATATACGCCCTGAACATAGACGACCATGGCGCACACCGCGATCTGGTAGGCGGCTGCCTCACACGGTCAAAGGGGCACCGCCTAAGAGCACGACACGGTCGGCGGCCAGCGCGGCGATCTGGTCGGCAGTGAACCCGAGCTCGGTCAGGATTTCCGCGGTGTGTTCTCCGCACTCACAGGGGCCTCGCTGAACCGCCTCCTCGGTGTCGCTGAAGTTCACCAGATGGCCGACGTCCTCAAACAGGCCGACAGACGCCGATGCGGTCTGCGCCCGCAGACCGAGGGCAAGGGCCTCAGGGTCTTCGAAGAATTCGCGGCAGAACTCCTCATTCACGATCTCAACTGGCACGCCGGCGGCGTCGAGCAGTTTGAACGCTGCAATGGCCGATCTGTCTCGGAACCATGCTGAGAGTTCCTCGCTCAAAGACTGGTCGTGTTCGGCCCGGGCTGCGGCGTTGGTGAACCTCGGATCGGCACCCAGATGCTCGCAGCCTGCGATTGTTACCAGAGCCGCCCAAGCTGGCTCGCCGACAACCGCCACCGCGATATAGCCATCCGTGGTCTCATACATGCGGTAGAGGGCATTGAGCCCCCATTGATCGGCATCGACTTGCTCCCAGGTCACAGCCGGGTTGTCGGGATCGATCCAGGCGTAGGAAGTGGCCAGGAGCGTCGCGTTGACGATGGAGGTGCTAACTGAGCGGCCAACTCCGGTTCGCTCTCGGTCGAACAATGCCATCGCGATGGCGGTGGCACTGAGCATGGCGTTGCCGGTATCTCCCATGCCCGAGCGCGACCACAGTGGCGGGTTGCCGTGTGAATAGGCAGCGTCTTCCCACTCTGTGCCGCACAGCGCGGCGGCGGTCTGATCGGTCCCGGGGAGGTCGGATCGGGGCCCCTTCTCGAAGCCGCGGGAGTTGCAGATCACCAGGTCGGGTCGGTGGTGGCGCAGCGACTCCTCGTCGATTCCCAGGCGGGCCATCGCCCCCGGTCGCCAGTTGGTGGCAATGACGTCGGCCTCATCGATCAGCAAATGCAGTATCTCCATGCCACGGGGATCCTTGAGGTTCACAGACAGGCTTCGCTTGCCCCGGTTGGTGCCTAGTCCCATGTGGGTACCCGCCCAGAAGGTGTCATGCAGCGCGTGGATCTTGATGACGTCTGCCCCTAGGTCGGCGAGCATCCTTGGCCCGAAGGGACCGGCCACACCGAGCCCGAGGTCGAGTACCTTGATGCCGGCAAGGGGCCCGCCTTTGAGCTCGGTTGAACCGCTCTTGCGGTTTTCGGACCCTTCGGCAAACGGCTCGCCGAACTCGAGGGGGTTGCCGATGTGGCGGATCCGACCGTGTCGAGGATGGTCGACCTCCATTACACATCCATCGGCCAAGAACGATTCATCGAGCAAGGCCTCAACAGGGGAGCGCACCAGCGCGATCCCCATCTCGCTCGCCTCGCCGGCCTCAACCCATTCGCTGGCCGAAAATTTCTTAAAGGCCTCAACCAGTTCTGGATAGATGAAATGGGTGACGAGCAGGTCTTCTGCACTCATCCCGATCCGGTCGGGGTCGCTGCGATAGTCGTGATCGGGGTTGATGGCTACGGCGTCGGTTCCCGCACTGGCCTCTCGTATCCAGGCAGGCCGGATCGCCCAGTGGTGGACCCATCGGCCGTCGGCGCACTCGAATAGCCCCTCGATGGATCTGCTGTCCGTTGGCCACATCCAGTAGAGGGGGCTGTCATCGGGGCGCTCAACCCGCTGCCAGGTAAGCGATCCGGCGAACAGGGCACCCTGGAGCAACGAAGTCTCCACCGCCTGCCCTCTGCCGATGACCTCGCGGGCCCGCAGGGCCGCGGCGATGCCGAATGTGGCTAGATGAGCCGCGCCCAAGCTAGGCCAGGCCGTCCGGGGAAAGATCGGACCGGGACGGTCGACCCCTCGGACCATTCCATCGGGAGGGCCGAACTCGGGGGACGGCGGCTCACGCCTATCAATGAAGTTCATGGCCGTCCCCAATCGGCCCCGCTGGTCGAAGAACAAACCGGTCCGTGCCGAGACCAGGGCGTCATACCCCGGTCGATCGCTATGTCCGGAATGTCGTCCGTAGCCGGTAATGGCGCAGGAGATCACCTGGGGATTGATCCCGGCCAATGTGGCATGGTCGAGGCCCAACCTCGTGGTTGCCTCGCTGGAGAATGAGCTGACAACCACATCTGCCTCCCTCACCATCTCGCGAAACGATTCGGCACCGGCGTCGTCCAGGAGGTCGAGGGTGATGCGATCGGCACCGCGGTGCCACACCGCATAGCCCGACTGGGCTGCGAACGGATCGCCTTGTGGGGGCTGAATTCGGATGACCTCGGCGCCGTTGTCCTCCAGAATCATCGTGGTCATGGGCCCGGCAATGCCCCAAGCCAAATCGAGCACCCGCACCCCGTTCAATATCCCCATTTGGTCCTCCTCTTGGATGTATGACGATCTCTATACCCTATGGGTCAGGTCCGACGTCAGATCTAGCCTTACAGGGTGTTGACCTATGATGAGGCCCACTTCTAGGCGCACGAAAGGAAATGGAGCCATGGTGACAACCCAGCTGGAATCCACGGGGAACGGGGTGACGCGCGAGCTGCTGGTGTCGTCGGACTCGCACGTCCGGCTGACCCATGAGGGGGTCAAGAGCCGCCTGGCTGCCAAATTCCATGACGACTACGACCAGGCAGTCGACCAAGTGGGCGGTGGAGTGGCCACTCGTGCCGGACAGAACACGATGCCCCCGGGTTTCGAGGGCGTTCGCCATGCCATTGGCCGGCCGGGAAACTCCAGCGGACACGAGCGGCTGAAGGACATGGACCAAGACGGCGTTGATGTCGAAGTCTGCTATTGCGAATTCAGTGCATTCCGCTACTTGTATCTCATGAAAGACGGGTGGCGCGACGCGACCCGGGCGTTCAACGACTCGCTGGTCGCCTTCGGAGAAGCTGACCCAAACCGCCTAGTTGTGTCATACCAGATCCCGATCCACGACATCGACGTTGCGGTTGAAGAGGTCCACCGAGTAGCCGGGCTGGGCGGGAAATCTCTGCAACTTCCCGTGTATCCGACCGAGCTGGGCGCTCCCGATTACTACGACCGGGTCTACGACCCGCTGTGGGCTGCCATTCAGGAGACCGGACTTCCTGCCTGTTTCCACATCGGGCTTGCGCCAATCGACTACTTCCAGGGCGACCTGCCTCAATTTGCCCAGGGCTGCATTCAGCCGATGTCGGCGATGTTCACCTCGGTGCAGTACGCCAACTTCATCCTGAGCGGTATCTTCGTGCGGTTCCCCGAGCTGAAGACAGTGTGGGTTGAGCCGGGAGTGGGATGGATCCCGTGGTGGCTGTTCATCATCGACCAAATGAAGACGGTGACCAACTACCCCTTCGACGAGATCGACGAACCTCCCAGCTTCTACTACCACCGGAACATGTTTGTGACCTTCATCCACGAGCCGTTTGCCGTTCACAGCCTTCGCTACGACATCGGCGTCGAGAACATGATGTGGTCCACCGATTATCCCCATCCTGCCTGCACATGGCCCGACTCACGGGAGCTTGTGAACCAAGACTTCGAAGGGATACCGGCGCACGAGCGGGAGCTCATCTTGAGCGGCAAC